>ERZ1292640.214-Hain-H43-02um-R1-214-length-46324-cov-9_pt1 | contig 46324 bp, 41 predicted proteins | sample MGYA00564404_ERZ1292640 | MGnify/ENA primary metagenome ERZ1292640 (study PRJEB36523, sample SAMEA6512636) | groundwater metagenome | collected 2019-01-08 | study: AquaDiva: Metagenomics assemblies of 32 groundwater samples | reverse complement strand
ATCGCCTGCCGGCGGATCGCGATCGCTACCTGCTGAAGCCGCTGTTCTCGTTCGCCGGCGCCGGCATCATCTTCGCGCCAACCGATGCGCAGGTTGCCGCCATCCCGGACGGACAGCGCGCCAACTACATCCTCCAGGAGCGCATCCAGTTCGAGCCGGTGATCGAGACGCCCGAGGGGCCGACCCAGGCCGAAATCCGGATCATGTATGTCAGATCCCCTTCGACTTCGCTCAGGGCGGGAGGCAGCGGGTTCCAGCCGGTGCTGCCGCTCGTCCGCATGGGCCGCGGCAAGATGATGGGCGTCGATCACAACAAGGGACTGCGCTGGGTGGGCGCCTCGGCCGGGCTGATTGCCGGCGGCCGATAAGGCACATGCAGTCGTACGCCATCGCCGCCGTCTCGGTGCTCGTGACCGTCGGGGTGGGCCTCGTGATTCAACAGGTCGCGCCGACCAACCCGATCGCGTTCCTGTTGTTCGTGCCGCCGGTCCTGGCCACCGCCATGTGGACCGACCTGCGTGCCAGCCTGGTCGCGACGCTGATGGGCGGACTGGCGGCCGAGTTCTTCTTCCGCCTGCCGTACTACACGCTGCCGAAGGGCCCCGACGAGTTCGTGCCCATTTCGTTGTATCTGGTGATCGGCGCCGGCATTTCGGTACTGGCGCACCGGCTGGCCCGGGCGCAGGTCGAGGCCCGGGCCCGCGAGGCCGAGAACGCGGCCCTCTATCGCCAGGCCCATGAAGCCAACCAGCTCAAGGATCAGTTTCTCGCCACGCTGTCGCACGAACTGCGGACGCCGCTGAACGCGCTGCTCGGCTGGATCCAGTTGCTGCGCTCGGGCCAGTTGTCGGATGCCAAGCGCACGCGCGCGCTCGACGCAATTGAGCGCAGCGCCGAGCTCCAGGCCCGGCTGACCGCCGACCTGCTGGACGTGTCGGCGGCCATGACCGGCAAGCTGCGCCTGAACCGGGAACTGGTGCAGGTGCCGGCGTTGATCGAGGGGGTGGTCGAATCGATGCGCGGCGCCGCTGAAGACAAGCACCTGCAGTTGCACGCCACCATCGGCCCGATCGGCCCGATGATGGTGGACCCGTCGCGCGTCCAGCAGATTGTCGCCAACCTGCTGTCCAATGCGATCAAGTTCACGCCGGCCGGAGGGCGCGTCGAGATCGTCGTGAGCGAAGTCGCCGGCGACCTGTGCCTCGTGGTGACCGACACCGGCATCGGCATTCCCGGCGACTTCCTGCCTTACGTCTTCGATCGCTTCCGGCAGGCCGACGCCGGCCCGACGCGCGAGCATGCGGGACTGGGGCTGGGCCTGGCGATCGTGCGCCACCTGGTGGAACTGCACGGCGGGACCATCGCGGCCGCCAGCACACACGGTGAAGGCGCGACGTTCACGGCGCGGCTGCCGGCGGCCGGGATACCGGCGGACCTGCCGACACCACCCGCCCGTCCTCGAGTTGCAGCACCCGATCCGCAATCGCGTTGAGTTCCGCTTCGTCGTGGGTGACGTAGACCAGCGGCACGTGCAGCTCGCGGCGAATGCGCAGCACATACGGCAGGATGCGATCGCGGCGGGCGCGATCGACCCCCGCCAGCGGCTCGTCCAGCAGCAGCACGGCCGGCCGGGTCATCAGGGCGCGGGCAATCGCGACGCGCTGCTTCTCGCCGCCCGACAGCTTGTGGACGCGGCGCGGCAGCAGCGGCGCGAGGTCGAGAATTTGGACCAGCGCGTCGTGCCGCGCGATGCTCATCTCGTCGCGATGGCGGACGCCGTAGTTGAGGTTCTCGCCGACGTCGAGGTTCGGAAACAACAGCGCGTCCTGGGGCACGTAGCCGATGTGGCGCTCACGGGCCGGCAGGTTGATGCGCGCGGTGGACGAGAACAGCACGCGATCGCCCACCCGAATCTCGCCGGCGTCGGGGGTGCGAATGCCGGCAATGGTCTCGAGCAGCGAGGTCTTGCCGCTGCCCGAGGGACCGGACAGGCCCAGCACCTCCACCGAGGCGGCGTCGCGGACTTGCAACTCGAACGCCTGCTGCCGCAGCGTCACGTCAAGGGTGAGGGTAATCATGCGTGGCGACAAAGCTTTAGGTTTGTCGTACCTCCACCAACCGGTTCGACAGGTAGATCGCCGCGAACGCCAACAGCGCCGACAGCAGGAGCAGGCCCCACGCCGCCTCCTCGCGCCCGGTTTCCACGAAGGTGTAGATGCCCACCGCGAGGGTCTGGGTGCGGCCGGGAATGGCGCCCGCCACCATGATGGTGGCGCCAAATTCGCCCAGCGCGCGCGAGAAGCCGAGCACGGCGCCGGCGATGATGCCCCGCGAGGCGAGCGGCAGCGTGATGGTGCGCAGGATGCGGAAGGGCGTGGCGCCAAGCGTCGCCGCCAGGTCCTCGTAGCGGCGATCGACCTGTTCGATCCCGGACCGGACACTGCGGGCCACCAGCGGGAAGCTGACGACCATCATCGCGATCACGACGGCCTTCCACGTGAAGACCACCTCGATGCCGATGGCATCAAGCGCCTGGCCGACGGGGCTGCGCCGTCCGAACAGCCACAGCAGCAGCAAGCCGGTGGCGACCGGGGGCAGCACGAGCGGCAGCGATACCACCGTCTCCACCAGCGCCTTGCCAGGGAAATTTCTCCGCGCCAGCAGCCAGCCGGCGCCGATCGCAATCGGCAACGTCAGCGCGGTGGCGATGATCGCCATCAGCACGGTGAACTGCGCGATCTGCCAGGTTTCGGTAGTCATCCTTCGACTCGCCCAGACTGAAGTTTGGGTTCGCTCAGGACAGGAGGCCGGCCAAAGCCGCGTTTGTCGAACACCGCGCGGGCGGCGGGGCCCTGCAGGTACTGGAGGAAGCGACGGCCTTCAGCCTCGGCGGGCCCGGTCACAACCGCGGCCGGCTGCACGATGTTCAGGTAGGCGTGATCCCCGGCCGCCAGTGTGGCGACGATCCGCGCCGACGAATCGCGGGCGTCGGTCGCATAGACAATGCCGGCATCAACCCGCCCGGCTTCCACCGCTGCCAGCACGGCGCGCACGGTCGGGAACGGAATGACCTTCGGCTGCACGCGCGCCCATGCGCCTTCGTGTTCGAGCCAGCGGCGTCCATACACTCCGGCCGGCACGCTGGCGGTCTCACCCATGGCCAGCCGGCTCACGCGGCCCTCGAGCAGCGCCGCCATGGTGACGGGGGATGACGCGCGCGCCGGCGCCACGATTGCGAGCTGGTTCGTGAGCAGCGGCGTCCGCGTGCCGGCCACCAGGCGGCCCGCCCGCTCGACCACGTTCATCTGGAGGTCGTCCGCGCTGAGGAACACCCCGACCCGCGCGCCCTCGACAATTTGCCGCGCGAGGGTGCTGGAGCTGCCGGTATTGAGGGCGACAGTCACGCCCGTTGCGGCACGATACAGGCCGGCGATCTCGGCGAGCGCGTCGTGCACGCTCGCGGCGACGGAGACGACCAGACCGGGGGGCTGTGCCGCAACGGGCGTGCTGCACGCCGCGAGCACTGTAACGCCGGCGAGCAGCCGCTTCACGAACTTTATTGCCGAGCCGGACGTGGCCATGTGTTGAGTAATTTAGTATGATTTGATGCGATTTTTGCTTCGAATTGAGGTGATTTTGTGAGAGTGGGAAATCCCGTGCAGTGGCTGGCGGCGGCCGCCCTTTGCACGCTGATCGCGCGGCCGGCCCTGGCGCAGCGCACCATCACCGTGACCGGCCTGGGCGGCGAAAGCCAGGCGGTCGTCCTCGACACCCTCCCGCGCCACACCGTGGTCACCAGCGACCGCGGCTTGCGGACCACCTTCGTGGGCGTGGCGCTTCGCGACGTGCTCGCCAGGGTCGGTGTGCCGCTCGGCGAGGCGCTTCGCGGCAAGGCCTTGTCGCGCGTGATCATCGCGAGTGCCGCCGACGGCTACCAGGTGACCTACGCCATTGCCGAGGTCGATGCCGCGTTCACCGACCAGATCATCCTGGTCGCCGATACCCGGGATGGCCATCCGCTGCTGGCGGATACGGGTCCGCTCCAGATCGTGGTGCCGCTCGACAAACGTCCCGCGCGCTGGGTGCGGCAGGTGACGAGGCTGGAAGTGCGGGACGTGCCGTGACCGGCCTGCTCACCGTCCGCGCGGCGGCCGATCGGCTCGGCGTGGCTTATTCCACGCTCAAGCAGTGGATCTACGACGGGTCGGTCCGCACGACCCGGACCAGGGGCGGCCATCACCGTGTTGCGGAATCAGAGGTCTTGCGTCTGCAGATGGCACAAGACGGCAAGCGCGTCACGCCGGACCCGAGGCCGGCCGTAGCATCCCGCGGAGTACTGGTCGCCCTCAGCGGCCGCAATCAGTTGCGCGGCATCGTCGACGAGGTGCGCAGCGACGGGCTGTTGTCGCAGGTCCGGTTGCGCATCGGCGACCAGATCCTGACCGCGGTCATCACGCGCGATGCGGTCAACGAGTTGAAGCTGAAAAAGGGCGATGAAGCCGTCGCCATCGTCAAGTCGACCGAGGTGATGATCGGGCGGCTGCGGTGAGCCTGGGGCGGCCTGCTTCCCATCGATTCAGCGCGGCGCCCGCAGTATCATTCGGAACTGTCATGAAGAACATTCTTGCGCTGCTCGTCCTGTCGACTGCTGTCATTGCCGGGCAGGCTCAGCCCGCTCCGGCCACCCTGGTGCTCCAGAACGGCAAAGTCGTGACCGTCGAGGCGGCGATGCCCGAAGCCCAGGCGATCGCCATCCGCGGCGACCGCATCGTGGCGGTCGGAAGCAACGACAGCATTCGGCAGTTCGTCGGCCCGTCCACGCGGGTGATCGATCTGCGCGGCCAGTTGGCGGTCCCCGGCCTGATCGAGAGCCATGGACACTTCATGGGCCTCGGACAGTCGAAGGTGACCCTCGACCTGATGGACGTGAAGGACTGGGCCGAGATTGTCGCGATGGTGGCTGCCGCCGCCAAGCAGGCGAAGCCCGGGGAGTGGATTATCGGTCGCGGCTGGCACCAGGAGAAGTGGACCAGCGTACCGAAGCCGAATGTCGAGGGCTTCCCGCTTCACGACGAGTTGAGCAAGGTGTCGCCGGACAACCCGGTGATGCTCACGCATGCCAGCGGTCATGCCAGCTTCGTGAACGCGAAGGCCATGGAAGCGGCGAACCTGACGCGGGCAACCGTCAATCCGAGCGGCGGCGAAATCCTGAAGGACGCGACGGGCCGCCCGACCGGCCTGTTGCGCGAAACCGCGTCAGGGCTGATCAACCGGGCGCTGGAGGCCTGGCGCGCGAAGAAGACGCCAGCCGAGCGCGAGGCCGACGCGCGGCGGCAGATCGAGCTCGCCGTGCAGGCCAGCCTCGAAAAGGGCGTTACCACCTTTCACGATGCCGGCGCGAATTTCGCCACCATCGACCTCTTCAAGCAGGCGGCGGCAAGCGGTGGGCTGGGCATCCGCCTCTGGGTGATGGTCCGCGACAGCAACGAGAACCTGCTCGCCAAGCTCCCGCAGTACAAGGCGACCGGCCTCAACGATCACCACCTCACCATCGCGGCGATCAAGGTGACCGCCGACGGCGCGCTCGGGTCCCGCGGCGCGTGGATGCTCGAGCCGTACAGCGATTCACCGGCCAGCGTCGGGTTGCCGACCACCTCGCCGGAGAGCATCGCCGCCACGGCACGCATCGCGCTCGACAACGGCGTGCAGCTGGGCGTGCATGCGATCGGCGACCGCGCCAATCGCGAGGTGTTGAATGTCTACGAGCGCGCGTTCAAGGCGCGGCCCGACGCAAAGGACCTCCGCTGGCGCATCGAGCACGCCCAGCACATCAGCGCCGCCGACATTCCGCGCTTCGGACAGCTCGGCGTCATCCCGGTGATGCAGGGCATCCACGCCACGTCGGATGCGCCGTACGTGCTGGCGCGCCTGGGCTCCAGGCGCGCGGAAGAGGGCGCCTACGTGTGGCAGAAGCTGATGAAGAGCGGCGCCATCATCGCCAACGGCACCGACGTGCCGGTCGAGCGGATCGACCCGATGGCGAGTTTCCACGCCACCGTCGCCCGCAAGACCAAGGACGGCTCGGTGTTCTTCGCCGAGCAGCGGATGTCGCGGGCCGAGGCGCTGAAGTCCTACACCTGGAACGGTGCCTTCGCCGCCAGGGAAGAATCGCTGAAGGGCTCGATCGCGGTGGGCAAGCTCGCCGACATCACGGTGCTGTCGAAAGACATCATGACCGTGCCGGAAGACGAAATTCCCTCAACGGTCGCGGTCTACACGATCGTCGGCGGGAAGGTGGCGTACTCGCGCTAGCGGCCGGGCGATTCTAGCTACGCCGCTTCGACGCCTCATAGCGCGCCTGGTTCTCGGCGTTCGCGGGGTACAACCCGGGCAACGCCGCCCCGCCCTTGACCTCGTCCATGATCCAGGCCTCGAGACGTTCCTGCTCGACGGCCAGGGCGACGATCTCTTCAAACAGCGCCGCGGGAATCACGACGGCGCCATCCCCATCGGCCACGATTACATCGTCCGGAAAAACTGCCACGCCGCCGCAGCCGACCGGCTGCTGCCAATCGACGAAAGTCAGGCCGGCAACCGACGGCGGAGCCGCCGTGCCGCTGGCCCAGACCGGTAAGCCGGTGGACAACACGCCCGCGAGATCGCGGACCGCTCCGTCGCTCACGAGCCCGGCGACACCGCGCGCGGCCATTCGCGCGCACAGGATGTCGCCCCAGAAGCCGGCGTCCTTGACGCCGTTGGCGTCGATCACGGCGATGCATCCGGCCGGCATCTGCTCGATCGCGGCGCGGGTCGACTTGGGCGAACTCCAGGATGCCGGCGTCGCCAGGTCCTCGCGAGCAGGAATGAACCGGACCGTGAAGGCCCGGCCGATGACGCGGGGTTGGCCGCTGACAAGGGGGAATGCCCCGCGGATCCAGACGTTGCGAAGACCCTTCTTGAGGAGAATCGTGGTGAGCGTGGCAGTGGTGACATGCGCCAGGGCGGCGAAGGCCGCTAAATCAGTGGCTGCGGGCATCAGGTAGTCCTCTGGCCGTCAAGAATACCCGCTTCTGCAGGGCCTACGGGCCCTGGGCGGGCCTGCTAGTAACGATAACTTGACTAAAGACTGCCTTTAGTAAATGATCCTTTCCTAAGAGGTTCGACAGGAACGTAATCGTTCCTGTCGCTGGAGGCGGGAACGAGTCCGTTCCCAACAGGCGAACGATGATCGCGCGAGTCACAGGTCGATACGAGCGAACGACCACCGCCGGCGAGGAGGTCGCGGCCTTTGTGCCGTTCCCATTGCCGCCGGCCGCCCCCCCATTGGTGCTCGACGCCGCACTCGCCGATCGTCTCGGTGCAGCCGAGCAGGCACTGACCAGGCTCGATCTCGCGGGCGAGATGGTGCCGTCACTCGACTGGTTCATCTACGGGTTCGTCCGTAAAGAAGCGGTGCTGTCGTCGCAAATCGAAGGCACCCAGGCGACCCTCGTCGACCTCCTGGCCTTCGAGGCCGATGCGAACGCGACACCAAACGCCGATGTCGAGCAGGTCTGCAACTACCTCGATGCGCTTGCCTACGCGCGTGGTCAGCTCAACGATGCAGGGGGACTACCGCTGTCGATGCGCCTCCTCAACGAAACCCATCAGCGACTGATGCGCGGTGTGCGTGGCGCCGAGAAGCAGCCCGGCGAGGTGCGCCGGAGCCAGAACTGGATCGGCGGCACGCGACCGGGCAACGCGATCTATGTTCCGCCGCCTCCGCACCTGCTCGCCGAGCTGCTCTCCAGTTTCGAACAGCACCTGCACGCTGCAGACAATCCCCTTCCGCCGCTCGTCCACGCCGGGCTCTTGCACGTTCAGTTCGAAACCATTCACCCGTACCTCGACGGCAATGGCCGGATTGGACGGCTGCTGGTCACGCTGCTCCTCGATCACTGGAAGCTCCTGGCAAGACCGGTTCTCTATCTGAGCCTCTTCTTCAAGCGGCATCGCGACGAGTACTACCGCCGATTGAGCGTTGTGCGAACTGATGGAGACTGGGAGGGCTGGACCGACTTCTTCCTGCGCGGGGTTGCGACCGTCGCCGATGAGGGCGTGACCTCCGCACGGGACCTATTTGCCCTGGTCGCCGCCGACCGCGCCCGCGTGCTCGATCACGCCGCTACTTCGGTCGCCGCCGTTCGCCTCTTCGAGCTGCTTCCTCGCCATCCCCTGGTGAGCGTCGCCTCGGTAGTGAAGCTACTCGAGACGAGCAAGCCGACGGCCGCTCGCGCCATCGACACGCTCGCCGGTGCCGGCGTGCTCATCGAGACCACCGGCAGAAAACGCGACCGCTGGTTCTCCTACAATGGCTACCTTGAGCGCCTGCGGGTCGGCACGGACATCGACGTCCAACGGCGATCGGATGGTAGCGGGCCGGCGCGGCAGCCAAATTTGCGGATGTCGTGACTGAGAGGAACTCATTCGTCGTGCTCGGCCGCGCGCTACGGCGAAAGTGAATCTAGCTGACGCGCCGCCGGCGACCCGCCTTCGCGTCAGCCCAGCCGGTGCTGCGAGCGTGCGACACCGCCGCCAAGTAGAGCTTACCCAGCATCTCGAACCGCTCGGCGTCGGCCCCCACCGCAAAGCGCGGATGACGGCCCGCCACTTCCCGCTCGAGCGCCGCTATGGTCTCCGCCAGCTCGATCAGGTCGGCCGGCGAAAGGATGTAGCGATCGGGATGCTGAAAGCGATCGTCTACCGACTCGCCGGCGAACGTCTGCGATGAAGCGCGCATGGCCTTGAGCCGCGCATAGGCACCGCGATACTCGCGGTCCATCACCAATTCCAGGTCCGGCCGTCCCGCTGTTGCCAGGACGGGAACGGGTTCCACGAACACGCGCACCGGCGCCTTCTGCGCCCACAACTGGCGCATCAACACCTCATCGTCGTGGCCGGCGGGAACGGGATGGGCGCGCAAGAAGTCGCGCTTGCACGACATGGCGTCGAAACGCACGGCGCGCCAGTTATGGATGCCGGGCGACAGCGAGCCGAGACCCGCCAACTGCTGTTCGTTCAACCACCACAGCAACGGATCGTCGGCGACCTCCAGATCGATGGCCGGCGTCAGCGACAACAGGTCGGCGGCACCCGTTTCCCGCGCATGAAAGCCGAGGCAATAGTCGACGAGGCCGGGAAACGGCCGCCATTGTGCATCGATGACCGCGACAGTGGCGCCACGAGCGGCCCTGGCGCCGGCCTTGATCGCACCGGCAAGGAAGCCGCCGCGCGGCCACGCCACCGTGCGAACGCGCAAGCGCCGGTACCTGGCATCCACGGGCGGCCGAGAGCCGGGCGGCGCGATCAGCAGGATTTCGAAATCTGACGCGGGGACAGATTGCCCCAGAAAGCCGTCGAGCGCGGCCACCACTGAGTGGCAGCCGCGCCCGATGGGAACAATCGCGGTGAACAGCACGCGCGCGAAAGGGGTCTAGCTGTGGGAGGACGCGCTGCTGCTGCCCGACTCGCCGTCGCAGAAGTTGAACGAGACCAACTGCAACTGCGGCGGCGCCGCGCAGCCAATCGCGGAGTAGGCGCCTTCTTTCGAGTAGTAGTCGACGCTGCCGTGGAACGGATCGAAGCCGAGCTTGCGGCGACCATGGGTCTGCTCCGGATCGTGCTCGTCGCGCACCTTGATGATCCACGCGTTGGAGCCGGCGATCACGTCGGCCGTCACATCCCACGAGACCGAGCCGGTCAGGCCGTTGACGTGCAACACGCCGGGTGCCGTCGGCGGATCCATGACGAGCGAGCCGCCTTGCCAGTGCCGGGGATAACCGCGGGTCACCTTCTTCTTCGAGTCGCTGGTGTCGTTGTCGTAGGACGTGTTCCAGGTCACGCCGGCACCGGTACCGCGCGTCGTCTCCGACAGCGGCAGGCCGCTGAACCTGCCGTTGCCTTCCACCACCCAGAAGTCGGGCGGCAGCGGATGCGCATCGACGAAGTGGTCTTCGGTCTGGCTCCAGTTGTTGCCGTTCGCGGCAATCTGCAGCGTCAGGTACACCGTGTTGTTGTTCAGGGCCGCATCGCGCATCTCGGCGACAGTGGCCGGATCGAACTGCACGAGGCCGCGGCGGACCGGGTCGACGCCGACGCGGATCAGCGGGTTGGCACCTTCGTTGGTGTTGGGCGAGTCCTTGCGCAGCGTGCTGTCGGCAGCCGTGTGCAGGAACGACGGCGGACCGCTCGACGAGCTGCCGCTGAACGACGACTCCGAGCCCGCGGACCCCGATGACGGCGGGGCCGACTGAGACGACTCGCTGCCGGCGCTGCTGCCGGCGCTGCTGACGGGTCCGCTGGACGAGCCGCTCAGCGAGCTGCCAGACGAAGACTGGCTGGCGGCGAAGGCCGAATCGGCCATCAGCCACGAGCCGGTGAGCGTCATCAACGCGGGAGCAGTTACGCCGGCGCCGGCCACCCGTTCAATGAACGAGCGACGCGACAAATCCGCTGAGTTGGAATTGGTTGGGGATTTTCGATCCGAACGACGCGCCATAGGGGTGAAACTATAGCATGCAGTTGAGCCGGTTGTTCGGACGCCCAGCCGCCGACCCTTGGCAGTGGGTCGTGGACGAGCAGTCACCGGGTGCCGAGTGGGCCGAGGTTCGCCCGCTTCCGGTCCTGTCTGCCAGGCCGCGGTCCGGTTCGCGTCCCCTCACACTGTGGCAACGCACGCGCCCCAACCGCACCAGCACGCTGACCGAGGGAACGCGGCCGTACGAGGATGGCAACTGGCAGGCGCAACGGGTGGTCTACGCCCCCTCGCTCGACCTGTGTCCCGAGATTGCCGAAGCTGCCGGCACCCCCGGCGAGAAGTTCGCGGCCTGGAAGCAGCGCCGCAAGCGGCTGTTCCTGGAACTGATCGATCTCTTCGACGCCGAAGGCTTCCCGTTCTGGGCTGACGGCGGCACCATGCTCGGCGCGCTGCGTCACCGCGGCATCATCCCGTGGGACAAGGACATCGACATCGGCCTGCTCGCGGCCGACCTGCCGCGCCTGGTCGCTCTGCTCGATCGCCACCAGGATCGCTACTACCTGCACTCGCGCGCCTGGCTCAGTTGGAAGGCGCAGCCGTTCCGCCAATCGACGTGCTTCGCCAACCGCATTCAGCCGCGCGACCTGCCGCAGCCGGGCGGGCAGTTCTTCCTGATGAGCACGCGCCACGAGCAGATGGTGGCCGACACCTTCACCTACACCGCGCATCGATCGTTCACGCCGAAGTTCTGGCTCGATCGCGCGCCGCGGCTGGGATTGGACGTCTCGAAAGGCTTCGTCACCGTCGACCAGGATTACTGGAAGCTGGCGCGCTCGGGTCGCGGCAACATCCCCCGCGCGCTGTTCGATCCGCTGGTGCGCGTGCCGTTCTATGACCGCACCATCCCCGTGCCGCACGGCGCGGCGGCCTACCTGAAGGGGTCGTACGGCGATGACTGCCTGGTGCGGTCCACGCGCGGCGGCTACGACTCGGCCGGCGACGTGATCCGCGACTTCGCGCCGCTCTGACGGCTACTTCAGCGTCGCGAATGCGTTGAAGCGGAAGCGGGCGTTCTGGTAGCCGCTCACCTGCTGATCCTCGATGCGCACGCCGGTGGCGCCCACCTCCACCAACACGCGCTTCATCCACGACCGGTCGTAGAACAAGTGATCGAGGCCGCGGTACTTCGCCTCGTACTCGGCTTCGCCCATCGACCCCCGCCGGAACGCCATCGCCTCGTCACGCCGCGCCACATCGGGCACGTCGAGGATCGCCACCGCCCGGGTGGCCTTGGCGGCCATGCGCGCGATCACGCCGCGCGCGTAGCCGGGGTCGGAAAAGTACATGAAGACGCCGCAGGCCAGCACGACATCCCACCCTTCGGCCGGGTCCAGCGCCGACGCGTCGCCCTGGACCCACTGGCCCTCGGGCATCGCCGCCGCCGCGTAGCCGACCAGCGCCGCCGACTGATCGAGTCCGCCGACGATGCAGCCGGCCTCGTGGAGGGGATACAGGAAGGCGCCGGCGCCGCAGCCCACCTCGAACACGCGCGAACCCCTGCCCAGGTCGAGCGTTGCCGCCGTCCGCGTGACGAACTCGCGCCACGCCGCCTCGGCGACGTTGCCAAAGCCGGTGTCGAGGCCGTCGGCGGCCATCAATTGCTCGAGCGTCGACGCCCTGGTGGGGTCCAGCTTGCGCGCCGCCCACACGTCCTTCCAGCGCGCGGTCATGACGGGACCGCGATGGTCACGCTGTCGAGCGCCGTGCAGAACCTGGCGTTGTCGTCGGGCAACCGCACCGCCACCCGCAAGCGCGGCGCCGCGGGGCGCAGGCGGTTCGACACGTCCTTGACGTCGATGTTGTGCTGCTCCAGCAGCTCGGCCCTGATACGGGCGCCAATGGTGGGATCGTTGCCCCTGAGCGAGACCAGCAGGAAGTTGCCGCCGCTCGGGTGGACGCGCGCCACCACCGGCACGGCGGCCAGCATGGTGGCAAAGGCGGCGCGATCCGACTTGGTGTCGGCCAGCGAGCGCTCGAAGTCTGATCGGTACTTCAGCATCAGCTCGAGGTAGAACTCCGCCGGCCCGCTCAGGTTCCAGATCGGAATCTCATCATCCAGGACCCGAATCACTTCGGGATTGGCGCAGTAGACGTAGCCGAGGCGCAGGCCCGGCACGCCAAACGACTTGCTCAGGCTCTTGATCACGATCACGTTGGCGACCGGATCGGCCTCCAGGCGCTCGATCAGCGGCGTCTCGTCGCAGAAATCGACGAACGACTCGTCGACCACGAACAGGGTGTGCGGATGGCGGCGCACGCATGCGTCGATCCAGCCGGTGGGCACGACGGTGCCGGTGGGACTGTTCGGCGAGACGATCACGACGACTCCGTCGCCCGGGATGGCGGCGTCAAACGCGGCGAGATCGACGCCGATCCCATCGGCGTAAGTCTTCGCGCGCGGAAACATCCGCTCGTACTCGCCGAACGACGGCTCGGGCCGCAACACCGGCCGGGTGCCGACCATCCGCTTCAGGATCGGGTAGATCTGCGAGGCCCCGTGCAGCACCTGCACGCGCTCGGGATCGCACAACAGGTGCCACGCCAGTTTCTGGTTGAGCACCTTTTGCGTCGAGCCGTAGCTGCGCATCACCGCCGGCAGGGCCTGGCGCATGGCCGCGGTCATGGCGTCGGTCGGGAAGTGCAGGTTGCGCATGAACGCGAAGTCGGTGACGTCGAAGCTCCAGTGGCCGCCCAGCGCGTGGTCGAGCACGTCGGCGCGGCTCGACGGCTCGAACTGGAAGCGCGCCGCCGCCAGGTCGTTCGGGTCGTCCACCTCCGCCCATTTCGACCCGTCCACCACCGCGGCGTGTATCCGCTCGCGCTGCATGTTGACCAGCATGCCCAGCACCAGTTCGTAGAACACGTTGCCGTCGATCAGGTTGGCGTAGCAGTCGAGCAGCGGCTTGAACACCTGCGCGCAGAAGGCGCGGTCGAAGCGGTAGATGTTGAGCGTCTTGAACTTGTCGTCGTAGAGGAACTGCGGCCCCTGCAGGTGCGGCGGAAACACCTGCGTAATCACGCCATCGTCCACGGCGACCACGGTGCCGTCCATGCCGGGCCGATAGCGATCGACCAGCGCGATGTTGCCGGGCGTGGCCGTCAGCAGCCGTTGCAGCACCGTCTTGTCGAACAGCAGGTCGCACTCGATCACGATGATGTCGGAATCGATCGGCGTGCTGGCGAACGCCAGTGACAGCGACACGATGTTGTTGGTCTGGTCGTAGCGCTCGTTGTGCACGAAGCGCACCGGCACCTGCGGGTACTGCCGCGCCCAGAACGCCCTCACATCGCCGGCCCGGTAGCCGGTGACCACGACGATGTCGGTCACGTCGATGGAGAGGAGGCCGTCGACAATACGGCCAAGGATGGTGGAGTCGCCCACCGGCAGCAGCGCCTTGTGGGTCGTGTCCGAGAGCGGGCGCATGCGCCGGCCGAATCCGGCGGCAAGAATTATCGCGGTCATGGGGTGTCGCTAATACAGGGATTGCAGTTCAGCCAGCGAGCGCCACCAGAGGGCGCGGCTGGAGTCAATCGTCCGCACGGTCGGACCGGCCGGGCCGGCGCCACGAATGGACCTGGGCCAGGCGAGCTCGCCGGCATACTGGCGGCGGTCCCAGCCTCGTGCCTCACACCAGGCCACTTCGGCGGCCAGCTTTGGCTCGTAGCGATCGCCGTGAGTGGTGGTGCCTTCCTTCGGTGCGCCACCTTGCATCTCGGCCTTGTACGGCGTGCGCCAATCGTCGCCGTAGACGCCGGCCAGGAACGTCCCGGCTTGTTGCGGCACCGGGTAGCGCTGGCCGCGAATGCTGGCGTGGTCCAGTTGTTCGACGAAGTAATGCGGAAAGCTGCTGTGCGGGCACCAGTAGGCGTCTTGCGCCAGATCGAACCGCCGCAGCACCCCATCGTTGAAGAGCGAGAAGGCGTAGAGGTCGCCAATCGCCTTGCCGTCCTTCGAACACTTCAGGTGAGATCCCCAGAAGGCGCCAATCCGCTCGGGGTTCACCGCCAGCACGGCGCCCTCGAGCACGGCGCGCTCGACGGTCAGGCCGTGCGGCGCCGCCGCCATCACGTCCTCGATCAACGGCACATCGGCCGGCTTGATGAACAGATCGAAATCGTAGTCCCACGCAATGATGTCGCCGTCGCGGACCGCGCCCAGCAGCGTGCCGTACGTCAGGCTGTGCCAGATGCCGTGACGATCGAACAACTGATGCAGATCGGAGAGTGCGGACGCGATGATGTCGGTGGAGGCAGCCATGCAACGGCGATCAGGAAGTTATAGTAACACCCAGTGAATCGACGTTTCTGGTTGCCGGTGGACCACGCCACCGAGCTTGCCCATCGCGCGCTCGAGCAGTTCGGATGGAGTCTGACCAGCGAGAACGACTGGCACCTGGCGTGGACGCTCGATCTCCCCGGCGCCGCCACGTTCACCGCCGCATCTTCCGGGCGGTGGGTCAACCACATTCGCGGCATCGCCTCGCTCACCGTGAAGAGCCACCTGTGCCACACGCTGCGGGTCGCGGCCGGACGGGCCGCCGCCGGCGCCGGCCCGCTCTACTCGTTTGTCCCGCAGACGTTCGTCCTGCCAGGCGAGTGGGACGAGTGGATGCGGGCGCGCGCCTGGGACCCCGATGCCGTGTGGATCCAGAAGCCGGCCGACCTGTCGCGAGGACGGGGTGTGGCGCTGGTCAGCCAACCGGGCGAGGTCCAGGGTGGCCAACTCGTGGTCCAGCGCTACATTGCCAATCCCCACCTCCTGGATGGCTACAAGTACTCGCTCCGTTTCTACGTGCTGATTGCGTCGGTCGAGCCACTGATCGCGTACCTGTTCGAAGACGGCTTCACGAAGCTGGCCTCCCGGCCGTTTTCGCTCGCCGCCGCCGATCGCACGGATCGCTTCCGTCACCTCACCAACCCCGACGTGCTGCGTGACGACCCCGCCGCCACCGGCGTCTCGTCCCGCAACACTACTCATCGTCAATACCGGCAGCGCCTGCGGCAGTCGGGCATCGACGACGATGCGGTCTTCGCGCGGATCCGGAGGGCGATGGCCGCCACCCTGATTGCCGCGCAGCCCGGCATGCGCGCGATCGAAGGGGCCGCGGGTGGCAACGGCCGCGGTCAATTCGAACTGCTGGGCGTGGACATGGCCCTCGACGACCGCCTGCAGCCGTGGCTGCTGGAGTGCAACCTCGCGCCGTCGCTGAGCGTCGAGGCAAGTGCCGAGACGGCCGCAAGCCGGGACGAGTCGGCGTTGAAGACGCAGGTGATCGCCGACACCCTGCGGCTGATCGGCGTCGACGAACACGGCGCGCCGGCCATGCCGCCGGCCAACGAGGCCGAGGCCAGGGACCGGCTCGCCTGGCACGATCGCCGGCGCGGCGGCTTCGAGCGCCTGTGGCCCTCACCGGCGGCGCTCGAGGCACTCGCCGGCGCCGAGTCCCTGGGTGCGATGGACCGCGCGCTGCTCGCGGATGAAGCCGCCGGCCGCGGCTGGCCGCGCACGGCCGTCAACGGGGTGGAGGCGATCGACCTCGGCGGCGAGCGGCTGCTGTTCGAGCGGGCCCGCGATCGCATCACGTTGCTCGATCGCGATGAAGGTGACAGTTGGTCGGCGCTGGCCGCGGACCCGCCACCGGCGCGCGTAGCCGGGGCCGCGGCGGCACATGGCATCGAGTGGTTGCGCGAGGGCCTGCTGTTGCCGGTGGGCATGGCCGATGCGGCGAGTCCGCAGGGCGAGCGTGCGGTCCCGGACCTGGTCTCGCGGCAGCGCCTGCGCTGGAACTACGAGCGCGTCTACGCGGTCCACGGCCTTCGCGTCGCGATCCAGCCGGCCAACGCGCGCCAGGCGGCCTCGCTGGATCGCGCTTTGGCGTGGTGGGACAACTCCGACGAAGACACGATTGACACCACGTTGTTCGTTCCGCTGCGCGCGACCGCGGCGGAGGTGATCGCGCACATCGATCGCCTGGCCTTGCGGCGCCTGGGCGGCGTGGTTCGCCGCCGCCTGACGTTTGCCACGCGCGGGAACGATCGGGTGCTGGTGGTTGGCGAGTCCCGCGAGGCCCGGCGGTGGCTCGGCGAGGACTGGGCGCTGGCCTCACGGGCGACGATGATCGGCGGCTCACCCTTTGGCGCGTGGATCGGCACCGACGACCACCTTGAGCCGGTCCGCGTGACGGCGATCGCCGGCCCTGGCGCCACTCGCGGTGACGTCCTGTTGGACCTCGTATCGGCAGGCCCCGGCGTGGTCTACGCCTTCGACGCGACCTCAGTGCGCGCGCTCGCAAGCTGGATCGAGACGCTCCCGGTCGTCGGGATCTGACCCCGCCGCGCTACAGCGAATCCACGAAACCCGCCACTCGCTGCTGCAACTGCTCGCGGTCGCGATCGATGCCCACCAGGTGGGCTGAGTTCGGCAAGTCGAGCCGTTCAACGCGGACCGACTGGCGCAGCGACGCCGCCAGCGCGTCCACCTGCTGCCGCGACACCACCGAGTCGAGGTCGCCATGCACCAGCAGCACCGGCTGCCGCACCTCGCGCAGCCGGCCGCGAACATCCGCCATCATGTCGAGCAACTGACCGAGGGTCTGCAGCGGGTAGGCCGGCAACGACCGCAGGCCCTCGGCCAAAGCACGGTCGCTCACGTCGGGACCGTTGTCCTTGACGATCACGTTCCACGCCGGCGGACGAATCGCGTCCGGCACCAGCAGCCGCAACCTGATCTGCGCGGCCACGAGCGGCCGCAGCGACATCGGCGTGGCCAGCAGCACCAGCCCGCTGACGTCGCGCGGGCGGGTCGCCGCAAGGTGCAGGGCCAGCAGCCCTCCTGCCGATGCGGCGACGAGGGCGACCGGTCCGCCGGCGGCGCAGGCCGACAGCGCCTCCTGGGCAGAAGCCAGCCAGTCGGTCCATCGAGTCGGGGCCAAGGCGGCGACATCGCGGCCATGGCCCGCCAGCATCGGCGCGCGCACCACGTGGCCCGCGGCCGACAAGGAATCGGCCAGCGGCAGCAGCTCGTCAGGACTGCCGGTCAATCCGTGCAGGCAGAGAACGGGGGAGGTCAGGCGGCGAGAATATCAGACGGCAAAAGCGAATAATATTTGGGGTTATGACCCGGACGTTTGCTCTTGTTGGCCTTGTTCTTGTCCTTTCGTTCGCTGACGGCGCGGCGCAGGCGCCGATGGCCGGCGTCGACCAGGCCACGGTCAACCGCATTCGCGGCGAGGCGATCACGCGGTCGCAGGCCATGGAGACGCACTGGTGGCTGTCGGAGGTCTACGGTCCGCGCGCGACCGGCACGCCCGGGTACACGCAAGGCGCCGACTGGGTGATGAAGAAGTTCGGCGAGTGGGGCCTGAAGAACATCCACATCGAACGCTTTCCGTTCGGCCAGGGCTGGACCATCGAGCGCTTCTCCATCCACATGACGGCACCGCAGCCCGCCGCGCTCGTCGGGCAGCCGCGGTGGAACTCGCCCTCGACCAGCGGTCCGGTGTCGGCCGATGTCGTACACCTGCAAGCCGCCACCGAAGGCGACCTCACGAAGTACAAGGGCCAGTTGCAGGGCAAGATCGTGGTCAGCCAGGCGGTGCGGCCGGTCCGGATGCTCAGCGGGCGTGTCGTGCTGCAAATGACCGACGCCGACTGGGCGGAAGCGATGAAGCTGCCGGTACCGGCGGCGCCAGCGGCGCCGGCCGCGGCGCCATTGTCGCCGGCGGCACTGCAGCGGTTCCTGGTTGCTGAAGGCGCGGCCGTCTATCTCGATCGCGGTTCCGACAACGATTCACCGACCGGCGGCAGCAACCTGTCGTGGCAGACCCAGGTCGTTGACGGCGGCACGATCTTCCCCGGCAGCGGCGGCAGCCGCGATCCGAAGGTGCCGGCCCAGGTCCCGTCGGCGACCATTGCCGTCGAACACTACAACCGCATCGTCCGCCTGCTGGCGCGCGGCCAGGCGGTGAGGATGGAAGTGAACATCCAGACGAAGTTCCATCCGGAGACCAATCCGGAGGGCAACGCCTTCAACATCATCGCGGAGATTCCAGGGAGCGACCTGGCAAACGAAGTCGTGATCATGGGTGCCCACTTCGACACGTATCCATACGCGACCGGCGCCACCGACAACACGACGGGTTCGGCGGCGATGATTGAAGCCGTCCGCGTGATCCAGTCGTTGGGACTGAAGCCGCGCCGGACGATTCGCATCGCGCTGTGGGCGGCCGAGGAACAGGGGCTGCTCGGCTCGCGCGAGTACGTGCAGCGCCACTACTTCGACGCCAAGACGAAGTCGCCGAAGGCAGGCCACGAGAACGTCCAGGCCTACTTCAACCTCGATAACGGCACCGGCCGTATTGTCGGCATCTGGGGCCAGGGCAACTCCGGCGCGATGAAGGCGTTCGAGGAGTGGGGCAAGCCGCTCAAGGACCTGGGCTGGAAGAACGTCAGCCCGCGCTCGGTAAGCCAGACCGACCACGGCTCGTTCCACGACGCCGGCATCCCGGGGTTCCAGTTCATCCAGGAGCGCCTGGAGTACAACTCGCGCACGCACCACTCGAACATGGACTCGTTCGACCACGTTCAGAAGGATGATGTGATTCAGCAGGGGGCGGTGGCGGCGGTGTTTGCATGGAATGCCGCCAACACGACCGAGCGCCTGCCGCGAAAGTAGAACCGGGGGCACATACCAGCAACTGGTCCAGGCGGCCGGTTGCAATTCCGATCGCGGATCAACTACCCTTTTCAGGTCATGTCGTTCGTCCACCACGCGCACCGCAGCCATCACCACCGTTCACAGAACGGCACGGCAGGAGTTTGCGCGTAGAGACCGGACGACATCCACCAGGATTCGTTTTCACGCAAAGGCCCGCCGGCACCGGCGGGCTTTTTTCGTTTTGCAGGGACGTTATGGACTTTACGAAACTTGACGGGTTGATACCGGCGGTCGTGCAGGACGAGACCAGCAACGAGGTGTTGATGGTGGGCTTCATGAACGACGAGGCCTGGAAGTTGACGCAGCAGAGCGGCTACGTCACCTTTTTCAGCCGCACGCGCAACAAGCTGTGGATGAAGGGCGAGACGTCCGGCAACCGGCTGGCCGTCCGCCAGGTCTTCCTCGACTGCGACGAAGACACCGTGCTGATCAAGGTGCGGCGCGAGGGCGACGGCAACGTCTGCCACACCGGCCAGCGGTCGTGCTTCTTTACCGAAATCGAGAACGCGCAAGTGGGAGAACGGCGATGAAGTTGAAGTTGGGGATTCCGAAGGGGTCGTTGCAGGACGCCACCATCCAGTTGTTCCAGCGCGCCGGCTACCAGATGCGCGTCGATTCGCGATCGTACTTTCCGTCGATCGACGATGTCGAGATCGAGTGCATGCTGATTCGCGCGCAGGAGATGGCGCGCTACGTCGCCGACGGCGTGCTCGATGCCGGCCTGACCGGCCAGGACTGGATTGCCGAACACGAGATCGGCCACCCCGAGCAGACACCGCTCGCGCGCATTTGCGACCTGGTCTACGCCAAGCAGAGCTTCGGCAAGGTGAAGTGGGTGCTGGCGGCGCCGGAAGATTCGCCGTTCAGAACGGCGGCCGACCTCAACGGCAAGCGCATCGCCACCGAACTGGTGCGGGTCACCAAGAACTACTTCACCACCAAGGGCCTCGACGTCGACGTCGAGTTCTCGTGGGGCGCCACCGAAGTGAAGCCGCCCGTGCTGGCCGACGCCATCGTCGAAGCCACCGAGACCGGCTCGACACTGCGCGCCAACCGCCTGCGCATCCTCGAGACCATCATGGAGTCCAACACCCAGCTGATCGCCAACCAGTCGGCGATGGCAGATGCGTTCAAGAAGACGAAGATCGAGAACCTGGCGCTGCTGCTGCGCGCGGCGATCGACGCGCAGGGCCGAGTCGGCCTGATGCTCAACGCGAAGCGGACCGACCTGGAGAAGCTGATCGCGCTGTTGCCGGCGCTGCAGCGCCCGACGGTGTCGTCGCTGAGCGATCCGGAGTGGGTCGCCATCAACACCATTCTTGAAGAGAAGGTCGCGCGCGACCTGATTCCGCGCCTCAAGGCCGCCGGCGGCCAGGGCATTGTCGAATACCCGCTGAACAAGATCGTCGTATGAAGCTGGTTGATTCGACCAACGGCCGGGCGGTCGCCGGCTTGCTGTCGGCCACGCGCATTCGCGACAAGGCCACCGAAACCCGGGCGGCCGTGATCGTGGATCGCGTTCGGCAAGGTGGAGATGCCGCGTTGCTGAAGTACGCGCGTGAGCTCGACGGATTGACTGGCGGCATCGAGGTGCCCCGCCGGGTGTGGCAGGCGCACGCGCGCATACTGGCGCCCGCGGTGCGGACGGCGATTAATCAGGCGGCCGCCAACATCCGCACCGTCGCGAAAGCGCAGGTCCCCAGAGGCTGGCGCAAGCAGGTCGGCGCCGGCATCAGCGTCGAGCAGCGCGTGATCCCAATCGCGCGCGTCGGCTGCTACGTCCCGGCCGGGCGCTATCCCCTGCCTTCGTCGTTGCTGATGACCGCCATCCCGGCGCGCGCCGCGGGTGTGCCGGAAGTCATCGTCGCCTGCCCGCGACCCGATGCCGCAGTCTACGCAGCGGCGCTGGCCGCCGGGGTCGATCGCCTGTTCGAGGTGGGCGGTGCCCACGCCATTGCCGCCCTGGCCTATGGCACCCGCACCGTTCCACGGGTCGACAAGATCGTCGGCCCCGGCAACCGCTGGGTGTCGGCAGCGAAGTCCCTCGTCTCGACCGATTGCGGCATCGACTTCTACGCCGGCCCGACGGAGATCCTGATCGTCACGGCGTCGGGTGCGGCGGCGGCGATTGCCGCCGATTTGATCGCGCAGGCCGAGCACGATCCCGACGCACGGGCGGTGTTCATCACGTGGAACCGCCGGCTGGCCGAGCGGGTTGCGCGCGAAGTCGCGGCGCAGATGCCCGATACCGGTCCCGCACTGGAGTCCCTCGAGCGGCACGGCGGCATCATCGTTTGCCGCAACCTGACCGAGGCGATCGACCTCGCGAACAATGCGGCGTCGGAACACCTGGTGGTTGGAACCGAGGCGCTGGCCAGGCGCGTGTGGAATGCCGGGGCCGTGTTCGTTGGCGAGTGGACCGCGCAGGTGGCCGGCGATTATGCCATCGGCTCGAACCACGTGTTGCCGACGGCCGGCGCCGCCCGTTACCGTGGCGGGTTGAATGCCGCCGACTTCGTGAAGCTGGTCTCGGTTCAACGCATGACAAAGCAGGGGCTGAAGCGAATCGCCGGCACCGTCACCACGCTGGCCCGGGCCGAAGGGCTCGAGGGCCACGCCCGTTCAATTGAGATTCGGACCAAACCATGACGACGATTCAAGGCATTCCTGACCTGGGCCCCGGCCTTCGCCTCCATCTCAACGAGAACACCGGCGGCTGCTCGCCCAAGGTGGTCGAGGCGGTGCGCGCGTTCGATGCGCAGCGGCTGGCCACCTATCCCGACTTCCGCGATGCCATCCTCGAGACCGCCGCGTTTCTCGGCGTGGACCCGGACCGCATCGTCCTTACTAACGGGCTGGACGAAGGCATCCTGCTTGCCTCGATCGGCTACCTGGGTCACCGCACGCCGGAGGCGCTCGTCGCACTGGGTGCGCCGCTCACGGCCATGTCGGGTGTGCCCGAGATTCTGGTGGCGCAGCCGGCGTTCGAGCCGTACCTCAGCACCGCGCACGCCATGGGCGCCCGCGTCATTTCCGTGCCGGCCGGCCCCGACCACGCGTATCCGCTGGAGGGCGTGCTCAAGGCGATCACACCCAACACCCGCATCATCTACGTGAACAATCCGAACAACCCGAGCGGCCAGGCGATTCCGCAGGAGGCCATCCGCCGCGTCGCGCGTGCGGCCGGGCACGCGCTGGTTTTCGTGGACGAGGCGTACCACGATTTCCTGGGCGAGAACTTCCTGGCCGAGGCCGCTGACTACCCCAACGTGATTGTCGGGCGCACGTTCTCGAAGGCGTTCGGCCTGGCAGGCATGCGCGTCGGGGTGATGATTGCCTCGCCCGCCGTGCTGGCGCCCATTCGCCGCGCCATGCCGCTGTTCAACCTGAACGTCGTCGCGGTCGCCGCCCTGCGGGCGGCGATTGCCGATACCGCGTTTCGGTCCTGGTACGTGGCACAGGCGAAGGAGTCGAAGGAACTGGTCTACGCCGCGTGCGAGCGGGCCGGCTTGCGCTACTGGAAGAGCGGCGCCAACTTCGTGCTGATCGACGGCGGCGAGCGGGCGCGAGTGTTGATCGACGGCATGATCGCCAAGGGCGTGTTCGTGCGCGACCGCACCAAGGACCCGGCGTGCCCCAACTGCTTCCGGCTCACCACCGGCGTGGTCGAGCACACCCGTCACGCCGTCGAGACGCTGGAGGCCCTATGCGCAAGTATCAGCTGAAGCCGCGGCCGGCGAGCCGCAAAGCCGTGATCGATCGACGGACGGCGGAAACCCAGATCAAGGTCACACTGTCGCTCGACGGCAAGGGCCGGTACGAGAACAGCACCGGCATCCGCTTCCTGGATCACATGCTCGATCTCGTCGCGCGGCACGGCGGCTTCGACCTGAAGGTCAAGGCGACCGGCGACCTGGACGTGGATCAGCACCACACCGTGGAGGACGCCGGCATTGCCCTGGGAGAGGCCGTGCTGGCCGCCATCGGCAACAAGCGCGGCATCAATCGGGCGGGCTACTTCGTCATGCCGATGGACGAGACCCTCGCGGTTGCGGCCATCGATCTCAGCGGCCGTCCGCACTGCGTGATCGACACCAAGGTCAACGTGCGGGTGGTCGGGGATCTGCAGACCGAGCTGGTCCACGACTTCTTCGACGGCTTCGCCATGGCCGCGCGCGCCAACGTCCACCTCAAGGTGATGTACGGCCGCTCGAACCACCACAAGATCGAGGCGTGCTTCAAGGCCTTCGCGCGGGCGTTGCGCGGGGCGTGCTCGAAGGACAAGCAGATGGCGCGCAGCCTGCCCAGCACCAAGGGCCTGCTGTGATCGCCCTGGTCGACTACGGCGCCGGCAACCTGGCGTCGGTGCGCAAGGCACTGGCGGCGATTGGGGCCAGCGTCTGGACGCCGGCGGCCGCCGCCGAACTCGCGCGCGCCCGGGGCGTGATCGTGCCCGGCGTGGGCCACTTCGACGCCACCCGGGGCATCACCGGCGAATGGCGGACCGCGATCGCCGCCGCGGTGGCCGGCGGCACGCCGCTGCTCGGCATTTGCGTCGGCCTGCAGTGGTTGTTCGATGGCAGCACCGAGGCCCCCGAAGTCGACGGGCTCGGCGTGTTCAAAGGGACCTGCTCCCTTCTTACGTTTCCCGTAGATGCCCGGCAGAAAGTGCCGCATGTTGGCTGGAACAGCCTCTCGATGCCACGGCCAAGCAAGTTGATGGCCGGGATCACGCCTGGCACGCAGGTGTACTTCACCCACTCGTACGCCGCGCCGGTAATCGACGACACGGTCGCGATCTGCGAGTACGGCATGCCGTTCAGCGCCGCCGTCGAACGTGACAACGTCGCCACCGTGCAGTTTCATCCCGAGAAGTCGGGCCCGGCCGGGCTCCAGATCCTGAGCAACTGGTTGCGCGCATGTTGAACAAGTCGATCTGCGTAATCTGTGTCATCTGCGGCCCTGGAGTCTTCATCTGTGTTGAGTAAACGGATCATCGCGTGTCTCGACGTTCGCGACGGCAAGGTCGTCAAGGGCGTCAACTTCGAGGGCCTGCGCGACGCCGGCGATCCCGCGGCCCTCGCGCGCCGTTACAACGTGGAAGGCATCGACGAGATTGTCATCCTCGACGTGACCGCGACGGTCGAAGCCCGCCAGGCCCGCGCACACACCATTGCCGCGGTGGCGCAAGAGATCTTCCTGCCGCTGGCAGTGGGCGGGGGCATTCACAGCGAGGCAGACGCGGCGGCCGCCATCGAGGCCGGCGCCGACAAGGTCAGCCTGAACACCGCGGCACTGAAGACGCCTGAGTTGATCACCACGCTGGCGAACCGCTATGGCAGCCAGGCGGTGATTGTCGCGATCGACGCGAAAAGGGGGGACCGAACGGCGCCCCATGAAGGGGCGCCCTACGACCGGGTGCCCTACAACGTGTTTGCGCGCTCCGGCCAGGCGGCGACGCCGCGTGATGCGGTCGAATGGGCGCGCGAGGCCACCGACCGTGGCGCCGGCGAGATCCTGCTGACCTCGATCGATCGCGATGGGACCAAGGCCGGGTTCGATTGCGCGATGACCGCCGCGGTGTCGGACGCGGTGAACATCCCGGTGATCGCCTCGGGCGGCGCCGGCACCTTCGAACACTTCGCCGAGGTGTTTCGTGATGGACATGCTGACGCCGCGCTGGCGGCGTCGATCTTCCATTTCAATGAGAAGTCTGTGAGCGCCTTGAAGCTGTTCTTGGACGCCGCAGGCATTCCGGTTCGTTTGTGAACAGGAGTTAACGAGATCAGAAGTTATGATTCTCCTGATCTTCTGACCTCTTGTTGGATTCATTTATCATGTTGATTCCATCGATCGATCTCCAGGGCGGCAAGGTCGTCCAACTGGTGCAAGGCGACAAGCTCGCGATTTCTTCCGACGACCTCGACGGCTGGATTGCCAGGTTCGCGAAGTTCTCCAAGGTCCAACTCATCGATCTCGATGCCGCGATGTCGCGCGGCAACAACGACGAGCTGGTGCGGAAGATTGCTGCGCAGCTGCCGTGCCGCGTCGGCGGCGGCGTCCGCAGCGTGCGGCGGGCCGAGGAACTGATCGCCGCCGGCGCGCAGGCCGTGATTGCCGGCTCCGGGTTGTTCCGGCGAGGCGATGGCAGCGACCTGTCGCAGATGATCGACCACGACTTCGCCCGGGCACTGGCCGACACGGTCGGCATGCACCGGCTGATTGCCGCCGTCGATTCGCGCGCCGGGCGCGTGTGCATTCACGGCTGGAAGACGGTGCTGCCGCTGACCGCGGTGCAGGCCGTGCGGCTGCTCGAAGGCTACTGCGAGGAGTTCCTCTACACGCACGTCGACAATGAAGGCCTGATGCAGGGCACCGACATGGACGCCATCAAGGCCGTCGCCAAGGCCACCGAGCGCAAGATCACCGCCGCCGGCGGCATCACCACGCGCGCCGAAATCGACGCGCTCGATGCCCAGGGCATCGACGCCGTCGTCGGCATGGCCATCTATACAGGATCACTCGCAATCGACTAGCATCCGGGCACCGTAACCCGAAGGGAGGGCCGCATGGTCCCAGTGCTGTCGTTGATCGTTCCGATCCTCGTCGCCTCCGTCATCGTGTTCGTCGCCAGTTCGATCATCCACATGTTCACGCCGTTTCATAAGGGCGACGTGAAGAAGGTGCCCAACGAAGACGGGGTGATGACGGCGCTCCGAAACTTCAACCTCGCGCCGGGCGACTACGCCATGCCGCTGCCTTCGTCCATGGCGGCCATGGGCACGCCGGAGTTCCAGGCCAAGATGGCGGCCGGCCCGGTCGTGATGATGACCGTGCGGCCCAGCGGCAAGCACAACATGAACACCAGCCTGGTGCTGTGGTTCGTCTACTCGATCGTGGTGTCGCTGTTTGCCGGCTACGTCGCCGGCGTCGCGCTGCCGGCCGGCGCCGACTACCTCAAGGTCTTCCAAATCGCCGGCTGCGTGGCGTTCACCGGCTATGCCATGGGCCTGCCCCAGGGGTCGATCTGGGGCGGAAAGAACTGGGGGACCACCCTCCGCGGGATGGCCGACGGCCTGCTCTACGGCCTGCTGACGGGGGGAACATTCGGCTGGCTCTGGCCGAATTAGGTGCTGAGGTGCTGGGGTGCTGAGGTGCTTGGGTGCTGAGGTGCTGGGGTGCTCGACCGCACCCAAGCACGCCGAGCCCAGCACCCCAGCACCCCAGCACCCCAGCACCTGTTAGAATCAGGCCATGCGTTACCTGATTGCGGCGCTGTCGGTGGCAGGGGTGGCTGTCGCGGCCCAGGAGCCGTTGATTCCGAATCGCGCGTCTCAGGAGATGCTGCCGGGTACGGCTCGTCCGCTGATCGATCCCAACGCGCCGACGACCACCAGCGGGTACATCTGCCCGATGCATCCGAACGAAGTAAGGGCCGAGCCCGGTACCTGCAGCATCTGCGGCATGAAGCTGGTGCCGGGCGATCCCATGGCGACCGCGGATTACGTGATGCGCGTCACCCTGGAACCGCGCGCGCCGAAGCCCGGGCAAACCGTCAGGTTCAAGCTCGCGGTGCTGCATCCGCTCACCGGCGCGATGATCACCGATTTTGCCGAAGTCCACGACCGGCTCTTCCACCTGTTCATCGTCAGCCGCGACATGTCGCAGTGGTCCCACGTGCATCCGGAACCACAGAAGGACGGCAGCTTCAGCCTCGAACACACGATCCCGACTGCCGGCCACTGGGCACTGTTCAGCGACTTCATGCCGGTCGGCGGCGGACCGCAGTTGATCGTGACGCCGTTTGCCACGGCCGGTTACGACGGCGACCTGTCGGCGTCGATTCCGGCGCTCGTGCCCGACACGTCGCTGACCAAGACGGCCAACGGCGTAACCGTGTCAATACAAGCGACGCCCGCCAAGCTCATCTCGGGCGAGGAGACCGACATCCCGATTCACTTCACCGACGAGAAGACCGGCGAGCCGGTGAAGGACCTGCAGCGCTACCTGGGCGCCTTCGGTCACGCGATGATGCTCAGCGAAGACATGACCGAACACGTGCACGCGCACCCGGAAGAAATGCTCGAGGGCACCGCCGTCACCGAGGGAGGGGGGCCGGAGCTGACCTTCCACGCGTTGTTCCCCAAGCCGGGCGTCTACCGCATCTGGCTGCAGTATCAGCGCCACGGCACGCTGTCGACGATTCCGTTTACGGTGCGAGTGATGCGGCCGGGCGAGACGGAAAAGCAGTAACCGATACCGTCGGCCGCGCGCGCAGGACGCTGGTGCCGGTGTTGTCGTAGTAGGCGGTCACCACCAGGCGCGTGCCGGCCGGCAAGGTGACCGGTTCCTTGAAGACGTAAGACGAGGGCCAGTCGGCCCGGTAGTCCTTCAACCACAACAGCGGTTCGACCACCCCGTCGGGGCGAATGGCGGTGACTTCAACCGAGGTCGCACCTGCTCCCAGGCTGGGCCACAGCGCGGCCGCCGCGGTCGCGGCCTTGAGCGTGAACTCGGTGCGCACCCGCTCGCGCGCCTTACCGGCGGGGACGCTGATTGGGGCGGCTCTGATCTCGAGCGCCGAGGCCACTTGCGCGGGCTTGGCCGCCGAGAAATAGAGACCCAACTCGCCGGCGCCAACGGCGTCCTCGTCGGCGCCCCGGTATCCGATTTCAATCGCCACCTTGCCGCCCGCGGGCAACTGGATCGCCACATCCCGCGGCAGGGCGCTGACCGGATGCGTCGGCGTCCACGTGCCGAGCCATTGACCGGTGCGCAATTCGTAGACCGCGGCGTAGCGGACCACGCGGCGATCGGTAAAGTTCAACTGCAGCGACTTGAGCCACGCCGCCTGCTTCAGGCCGGTGGCCACTTCCATTCGCGCGATGCGATCGCTCGATCCAGACTGGACTTTCTCACCGGCCGCCACCGCGATCACCGCATCCGGCTGGCCATGCTCCCAGCCGCTCAGCGACGGAATGATCACGGCGGGCTTGTCTTCGTCGGCCAGCAGCACGCCGCTCGGCGCGCCGCCATCGGCCCACGACGTGATCAGGCTGACCTCGCGAGCGGTGAGGCTGACGTCGTTCGAGAAATGGCCATAGCCGCTGACCGCGCTCCAGGGCGGCATCTTCTTCTCGAGAATCTCTTCCTTGATGGCCACTGCCCACGGCCGCGCGTCGCGGTAGGTCGTGAGCGACATCGAGACGTTGTCCTCGGTGTGGCACTGGAAGCACTTCTTCTGGAAGATCTGCGAGACCTCGCGGTTGAACACGATGTTGGTGGTGATGCGCCCGTGCGTATAGACGGGCGCGGGCTGCCAGGCTTGCCAGGCGGCCAACGCAAGGCCGAGCGTAATCGCGCCGGCGGCGGGCGTCTTCCAGTGCATAAGGGTATTTTAGGGCTCAGGCGCCGTTTGGCAACAGATCATCGATCCGGGCCCGAATTCGCCGGGAGCGGACGTGCTTACTGCTGCTGGGTCACCGCCGTCGCCGCCTTCCGCTGCCCCGCCAGGAACTCGAATGCCCTGGGCAGGTTCGGCACCACCACGTCGGTGTGGCTGCCGCCCGGAATCTCGACATACGTCACGTTGGCGCCCGCCTTCTTCAGCGCCGCCACCATGTTGCGCGAGCCGCTGACGTTGACGGTCGCATCGTTGTCGCCATGGACGACGAACTGGGGAATGGCCTTCATGCGTTCGGCAAGCGCCGGGGCGCCGACGCCGGAAAACGGCACCAGCGCCGCCCAGGTCCCGGCGTACTTCGCGCCCAGGGCCCACGTGCCGATCGCGCCCATCGAGTGGCCGATCAGGTAAATGCGCGACTCGTCGACGTTGTAGGCCGCCTTCATGAGCCGCAGCACCTCCAGCACGTCCTTCTCGCTGTACTCGACGCGGCGCCGGGCGGCGGCATCGCCCGAGCCCATGATCGACGAACCGTAGAAACCATCGACGCGGAAGCCATTCGGCGCAGCCAGCAGGAAGCCGTGCTGTTCGGCCAGTTGCGGCGTCACGCGCGAATACTGGTCGAAGAACGAGTCTTCGTTGCCACCCAGGCCATGCAGCGCGATGACCAACGGCGCGCCGGCGGTTGCCGAGTACGTCTTCGGCACGTAGACGCGGTACGGCATCACCTCATTGGGACCTTCGAGCAGGTAGTGGCGCTCGAAATCACCCGTGCGGCCCTTGAAGGGATCCTTGCCGCTCCTGGCCGCCGCCAGCACGGCTTCGGCCGCCGCGAGTTCGGGTCCCACGTTGAAGGTCTGCAGGCCAATGCGGCCGCGATTGACGTTGCGGATGTAATCGGCGGGATAGACGACGTCGGCCCGGACATTGGCCGCAACCGACGGCGCCGCCGTCTCGAGCGCGCGGAGCCGGGCATCGAGCCCCTTGTTCAGCACCACGCCAAGCGTCGTCGTGGCCATCGTCGTCGCGCCTTCGAGCACCTGCGTTTCAATCACGTAGGGGCCATCCTCGACGCCAGCCACGGCGAGTTCCATGGCGAACGGCGATTCACGCAAGTCGCGGCTGACGCCGTCGAAGACACCAAGTTCGCGGACCAGTGCCAGGCCGGGCGCGGCGCCCGGCGTGGCGGCCGGCGTTCGCTTGTGGAGCGACACCTTGACGCTGAGCGCCGGCGTCAATTCAATGGACGGGCTGTAGATCTGTTCGAGCCGCATGGCATACGGCACCGACGAATCGGCGACGGTGCGTTCGCTGCGCAGCGCCAGCGAGTGCTGGAAGTCGAGGGCGGGCGTCCACGCCGTGCCGTCGAGCAGCGCCAGGCCCTTGGCGATCTGCCGGCGCACCTCGCCAAGGCGGCCTTGCTTGTTGGCCGCCGCGATCTCCTTGTCCACGGCATCGATCTGCGCCTTGAGCTCCCCGTCTGGCTTCACCGTGGCTTTTCGGGTGTTGTAGCGGACCGAGAGCGAGCTGATGTTGGGCAGCGCCTGCGCGGCGGCGAGTGACGGCACGAGCAGGAGGGCGAGGAGTAGGCGCTTCATGGTTACGACCCCAGGTTGAAGGCGATGAGTTCGGCCGACGCGCCGCTGCCGGTGGCCACCACCAGGTATTGGACGCCTTGATGCATGTACGTCATGGGCGAGGCGAGTGGCCGCGACGGCGGCACGAAGTCCCACACCAGCGCGCCGGTGGCCTTGTCGTACGCGCGCAGCTTCACTGGCTCCGGCGTCAGGCCGGTGCTGAGCGGTCGGCCGCCGACCGGCAGGTTACGCCCGCCGCCGAGGTTGCCCTGGCCGGTGGCAATGAACAACAGGCTCCTGGTCACCAACGGCGCGTTGCGAAGCGGCGCGCCGAGCGGCGGCAGGTTCAGGTCCTTCAACAGCGGATGGGCGCGCGGACCGTCGCCGACGGCCGTCACCCACTTGGTGTCGCCCTTGTTGAGGTCGATTGCGGTCACGCGTCCGTACGGCGGCTTGGTGAGCGGCAACCCGTCCAGGGTCGGCGGTGCCTGCACGCCACCGCGCACGTACAACAGGTTGCTCTTGGTGGGATCTGGTTTCACCAGCTGGATGACGATTGGGCTCGTCAGCGATGGCACGTATAAGGTGCCGTGCTCGGGATCGAACGCCGCCCCCGCCCAGTTGGCGCCGCCCACCCATCCCGGCAACGTAATCGTGCCCTTCTCGGATGGCGGGGTATAGAGCGGGCCGTAGTCGAACGGCTTGATTGCCTCGAGCGCGGCCTGCTTCAACTCGGGGGTGAAGTCGATCAGGTCGTTCTCGCTCAGGCCCTGGCGTTCGAATGCGGGCGGCCGGGTCGGAAACGGCTGGGTGGCCGCGGTCCGCTCGCCCGGCACCGTCGATTGCGGCACGGGCCGCTCTTCGATCGGCCACACCGGCGTCCCGGTCCGGCGATCGAACACGTAGGTGAAGCCCTGCTTGCTGACCTGCGCCACGGCCTTGATGTCCTTGCCGTTCACGCGAATGTCGGTAAGCACCGGCGCCGCCGGCAGGTCGTAATCCCACACGCCGTGGTGCACGGCCTGGAAATGCCACTTGCGTTCGCCGGTCCGCGCGTCGAGCGCCACCAGGCTTTCGGCGAACAGGTTCGCTCCGGGACGATGACCGCCGTACCAGTCGTCGGTCGGCGTGCCGAACGGCAGGTAGACGTAGCCGAGCTCCTCGTCCGCCGACATGTTGGTCCACACGTTGGTACTGCCAGAGTAGCTGAACGAGTCGTCGCCCCAGGTCTCGTTGCCGTACTCGCCCTTCTGGGGAATCGAGTGCAGCGTCCAGAGCTTCTTGCCGGTGCGCACGTCGTAACCGCTGATGTCGCCGCGCGGCCACTCCTTGTGCGTGGGCACGTCGTGAATGCTCGCGCCCACCACCACCACGTCGCGGCAGATGACGGGCGCCGCGGTCACCGAGTAATTGGTGCTGCGCACCGCATGGGCCAGGTTGCCGATCAGGTCGACGCGGCCGCCCTGGCCGAATGTGGGGTCGAGGGCGCCGGTCTTGGCGTCCACCGAGATCAGGTAGGCGTCCGAAGTGCCAAGCAGCAGACGCTCGCGGGTCCCATCGGACCAGTAAGAGATCCCGCGGTGCACGAACCCGAGGTTGCCGGGACGCCCCGATTGCCAATTGGCGGGATCGAAGACCCAGATCGACGCGCCGGTCGCGGGATTGATGGCGGCCATCTGCCCGAGCGACGTCACGGTGTAGAGCACGCCCTTCACCATCAGCGGCGTGTCGTGGTACATCCCGGGCCGCGACATGGGGTTGGCGGTCACCACCGCGTTGTCGGGCGACGTCCAGCGCCAGGCGATCTTCAACTTGCCGACGGTGTCCCTGTTGATTTGATCGAGGGGCGCGTACTTCTGCGAGGCCGCATTCCCACCGTAATGCGTCCACTCCACCGATGGACCTTGCGCCCCGAACGACACCGTCAGACCAGCAACGACCGCAATCAATACCCCAACTTTGCGCATGGGTCAGGCCTCGGACGCGAATGCTAACAGATTCGAGAACTTGTAACCCCTTGTAACCGGTTTTTGGGTTAGCATTCGGTTCCCTGAGGAGGGTTTACCGATATGAAATCGATTCTTAAAGCTACTGCTGCAGTCATCGCGCTCGCCGTGTTCGCCTCTTCACAGGTTTACGCTCAGGCCACCAACGTCACCGGCGAGTGGGCGTTCACCGTCACCACCGATCAGGGCGCCGGCACGCCGGCCATCACGTTCAAGCAGGATGGCGAAAAGCTGACCGGTAATTACCAGGGCCAGCTCGGCGCCGCGGAACTGACCGGCACGGTGAAAGGCAACGCCATTCACTTCACCTTCACCCTCGATGTCCAGGGCCAGCAGGCGCCCGTGACCTACGACGGCACCATCGAGAAGAACACCATGAAGGGCAAGATGGACATCGGCGGCATGGTCAACGGCACCTTTACTGCCACTAAGAAATAGCGTAGGGTTTACGCGTTCTTTACACCTGTAAAGCCAATCGTTCGGGAATACCGGGTTCGTCGTCGTCGTCTTTGAAGAATGTCACCCATACGCCGTGGGCGGCTGGGGCTGCAACTTCGTGGAGGGCTTGTGATGCGTTCGCTCACGGTTCGGATTGCTGCTGTACTTTGCCTTCTCTTCACGCCGATCGCCGCATCGGCTCAAACCAGTACCATTTCAGGCACGGTCAGGGACGCGTCGGGCGGCGTGCTGCCCGGCGTGACCGTCGAGGCGTCGAGTCCCGCACTGATCGAAAAGACCCGCTCCACTGTCACCAGTGGCTCGGGCACCTATTCGATCCTGGCCCTGCGCCCGGGCACCTACACCGTGACCTACTCGCTGCCAGGCTTCGGCAACGTGGTGCGCGAGGGCGTCGAGCTGACCTCGGACTTCACCGCGACGATCAACGTCGACATGAAGGTCGGCACCCTTGAAGAAACGCTCACCGTCACCGGCGAATCCCCCATCGTCGACACGCAGAGCATCACCCAGCGCGTGGTGATGACGGCGGAAGTCCGCGAGGCGCTGCCCACCGGCCGCAACATCCAGGCCGTTGGCATCATGATCCCCGGCACCACCATCGCCGTCGGCGGCGGCGGCGCAATCTCGCGCGATGTCGGCGGTTCAGGCAACCTGCAGCAGTCTCCGCTGCAGTACCGCGGCTCGGGCGACACGGTCCAGACCATCGAAGGCATTCGCCTGAACAACCTCTGCGCGCAGGGCGCCTACAGCGGCGTTTACTGGAACGACTCGAGCTTCGAGGAGTTCAGCTATGTGACCGGCGCCGATTCGGCCGAAGTCGGCCAGGGCGGCATGCGTGTCAACATGGTGCCCCGGGACGGCGGCAATACGTTCCGCGGCTCGGTGATCGCCAACTACGCCGGCGAGAGCTTTACCTCCGACAATTGCGGCTCGGCGGGCATCGGCCAGCCCTGCAGCCGCTCGAACCTGAGCGGCAGCAAGACGTTCAACGCCAACAACACGTTGACCAACGTCGATGCCATCCAGAAGATCTGGGACGTCAATCCCCAGATTGGCGGACCCATCCTGAAGAACAAGCTGTGGTTCAACTACACCTTCCGGCACTGGGGCTCCTCGAAGACCAAGGCCGACGCCTATTTCGATGCCGACAACTCACCCTTCCGCTACGTCGCCGACACCAGCAAGCCCGGTATTGACGATGGCCACATCGTGAGCAATGCGGGCCGCCTGTCGTGGCAGGCCAGCAGCAAGGACAAGTTCTCGGTGTATTTCGACAACCAGCGGAAGTACCGTAACCACTGGGGCATTGCCTCGACCATTCCGCCCGAGGCAGCCGGCGTGCAGGTGACGCCGACCAGCTACGTCGGCGTGGGCAAGTGGACGCGCACGCACACCAACAAGCTGCTGTTCGAGGCCGGTTACGGCGTCTACAACCAGAACTACACCGAGCTGTACCAGCCCAGCGTCACCGGGACCGACGAGAAGGTGTGGAGTGACGAAGCGATCAGGAACGCGCGGGTCTACAACGTGGTGGACCAGTCGAACGGCCGGCAGGCCAATGCCTGGCCGAACCCGGCCGACCACTACTCGGTGCTGCGGACCTTCATGGGTGCGGCGTCGTACATCGCCGGCAACCACAGCCTGCGCGTCGGCGGCACCTTCAGCAACGGCGACTGGAAGTTGCTGACCCGCTGGACCGGCGACATGCAGCCGATTACCTACAACGCCGGCGTGCCGGTGTCGGTGACGCTGCGACTGCCCTCGGACCGCAACAACGGCATCAAGCAGGACCTCGGCATCTACGCCCAGGACCGCTGGACGCTCGGCCGCGTCACATTGAACCTGGGTATTCGCTACGACAACTTCATCGGTGAGTCGCGCGAAAGCAAGGTGCTGGCGAGCCGGTTGAGCGGTGAAGCCACCTTCGGCGAGTGCACGGACGGCACGGTCGATCCCGGCGACCTGTGCACGGGCGAAGTGCAGAACTGGAAGGACATCTCGCCGCGGGTCGGCTTTGCGATGGACGTCTTCGGCAACGGCCGCACGGCGCTGAAGGCGAGCTGGGCGCGCTACGTCGCCGGCCAGGCGATCGCGTTCGCGAACCAGGTGAACCCGATTGGCGCGCTCACCGGCACCGACACCAGGGCGTGGCGCGACCTCGACGGCAACGGCCTGCCGCTCGACAGTGCCGGTAACATCCAGTTCGGCGAGCTGACCAACTCGGCGTCGACGCCGACGTTTGGCCAGCTGAGGGTGCCGACGACCCAGTACTCACCAGACCTGCTGCGGGGCTGGGGCAAGCGCGGCTATAACAACGAGATGACCATCGCCGCCCAGCACCAGATCGCCGATCGCATCTCGGTGGACGGCGGCTACTATCGCCGGACGTTCGGCAACGCGACGTTCGTCGACGACCTGCGCTACGACGAGAACAGCTACGACACTTTCTGCATTCGCGCGCCGCAGGATCCCAACCTGCCTGGCGGCGGCGGCTACCAGGTGTGCGGCGTCAAGGACCTCAAGCCTGCGGTGTTCGCGCAGAACCTGCCGGCCAACAGCCTGATCCGCTTCTCGAATGACTTCGGCGGCGAAACCAACCTCTACCAGGGGTTCGACGTCAACATCCAGGCGCGGTTCCGCAATGGCGCGTTCCTGAAGGCCGGCGTTGCCGCCACGGCGCGCACGTTCGACAACTGCAACCTGTTGAAGGCCGGCCTCGATGCGGTGGTCGGCACGGCCGCCCAGGGCACCGAGATCTACGAGGATGGCTCCACCGGTTGCCACCGCGAATACGGCTATCGGCCGGATGCCAAGGTCTCGGGTTCCTACACGCTGCCCTACGATATCCAGCTGGCCGGCACGTTCCAGCACTCGCGCGGCGTGCAGAACGGCGGCGCGGGTCCGAGCATCGGCGCGAGCTGGGGCGTCATCAACGCCGTGGCTAACCCCCAGATCGGCCGCAACTGGACCGGCGTCGCGTCGCGCACGGTGCAGTTGATTCGCGAAGGTCTCGATTACGGCGAGCACAACCTGAATCAGCTCGACCTCCGGTTGGCCAAGCGCTTTGACCTGCCCGGCAGCGCCCGGCTGCGCGTCGACTTCGACCTCTACAACGTGTTCAACAGCAGCTGGCCGTTTACCGTCAACGCGGCGTACTCGACGGCCGCCACCGGTACCTGGCTGCGTCCGACCAACGTGCTGCAAAGCCGGTTCTTCAAGATCGGCGGGCAGATCAGCTTCTAACCGCTTCGCGGAAGTCAAAAGTTGGAAGTGAAAATTCAAAGGTAGTCGACGTAGAATCGAAGTCGTGAAGAGCGGGAAGTCCAGGGGCGTCATCCAGGGCTTCCCGCTCTTTGTTTTGGCACTGACCTTTTCACTCTTTATTTTTCACTTTTCACTTTCCACGTTGACCGCCCAGCATGCGGGCCACGTCATTCCGGTGGTGCCACAGGCCCTGCTGGAACGTCCGGTGACCCTTCGCACCGGCATTGGGCGCGCGCACGATGCCACGGCGACCAAGTCGGCAGAGGCGCAAGCGTTCTACGACCAGGGCCTCGCGTATCTCCACTCCTACGTCTGGATCGAGGCCGCGCGTTCCTTCCACCAGGCGTTACGCATCGACCCCGGCCTGGCACTGGCCCACGTCGGGCTCAGCTACGCGTACATCGAGGTCAACAAGCCCACCGAGGCCAGGCAGGCGATCGAACGGGCGAGGGGGGTAGCCGCAGGGTTGCCGCCACATGAGCGCCACCACATCGATGCGCGGGCGTTGCAGATGGCGGCGGAGGACGCGCCGCGCGACACCGCGAAGCTGGCGGCATACCGGAAGGCGCTCGATGCCGCGATCGCGGCATTTCCGGACGATGTGGAGTTGATCTTGATGAGGGGCCTGGCCGAGTCGCCGGATCCCGCGGATCGCGGCCAGGGCTCGGTCGCGGCGTCGATTCCCTTCTTCGAGCGCGCCCTCAAGATCGCGCCCAACCACCTTGGCGCGCGCCACTACCTGGCACACGCGCATGAGAATGGCGGCCGGGTCAACGAGTCGCTCGCCAATGCCGCGGCCTATGCGGCGCAGGCGGCAGAAGTGCCGCACGCGCGCCACATGCACGGACACGAACTACGCCGCGCCGGTCGGCCCCTCGAAGCGGCCGCGCAGTTCGAGGCCGCCGACAGGCTGCAGCGCGAGTACTTCGCGCGCGAGAAGGTCGGCGCTGACCTCGACTGGCATCACACCCACAATCTCGACCTGCTGGCCGCCACCTACCAGTATCTCGGCCAGATGAAGAAGGCCGAGCCGCTGATGAAGCAGTCGTTCGCGCTGCCGTCGAATCTGCTGGTGCAGATGGTGCACAAGCGCGAGTGGCCGGCCTATCTGCTCGCGCGCAACCGGCCGGCCGACGCCCTGGAGGCGGCCAAGGTGCTCATCAGCCACCCCCACCCCATCGTCCAGGCCGCCGGGCACATCGAAGCGGGGTTCGTCTACCTGACAACCAATCGCCCGGCGGATGCCGCGGCCGCGTCAAACGCGGCGCTGCGGGCATTCAAGAGCGCGCCCGATGGGCAGGGCCTGGTGGTCATCACGCTGGAAGCGCTGCAGGGCGAATTCCGGCTGCGGACCGCGCAGCGCGAGCAAGGCCGCAAGAGCATTGAGAGCGCGGCGCAGAAGTGGCGGACGCTGCCGGGGCCCGATGCGTGGAGCCAGTCGCTGTTCCGGTTGGAGGCCATGGCACGGGCGGCCCGCTCGGCCGGCGATTGGGAGCTGGCGGGACGAATGGCGCAGCTCATGGCCGAGCACGATCCGGCCTATTTTGGCACCCATTACGCGCTGGCACTGGTGGCCCAGCACGCCGGCAACATCCCCACCGCCCGGCGGGAGTTCGACCTGGCACTGAAGGCGTGGGCGACGGCGGACAAGGACCTGCCCGAACTGGCCGCCGCCCGCAAACGGTAAACAAGAGATCACAAGCAAAACGAGTTACTCCTTATCTCCTGACCTCCTGTTTCTTCTGCCGGGCAACCCTCCTGAGCTCGCTCTCGTCTATTTCCTCCGAGGACATATGCTCAAGACCACTTTCGCCCTGTTGTTTGCCCTGGTCGTTGCCGCTCCGGCCGCCGCCCAAACCGTCACCGAAAACGTCGACCGCACGCTGAGCCTGCAACCAGGCGGCACGCTGCGGTTGAAGACCTTCTCCGGCCGCGTCCGTATTACCGGCGGCGCGGGCGACCAGGTCGTGATCAAGGCCGTGCGCCGGGCCAAGCAGGACCGGCTCGACGACATCAAGCTCGAGATCACGCAGAACGGCAACACCATCGAGGTTGACGCCAACCACCGCCTGGTCGAGCGCCACAACGACAACGTCGTCGAAACCGACTTCGAGATCCAGGTGCCGGCCCGCACCCGGCTCGACATCAAGACTTTCAGCGCGCCCGTCACCGTGATCGGCGTCAACGCCGACCAGGAGATCGACGGCTTCAGCTCCAGCATCACCGTCGAATCGAGCGAGTGGAACGATCACAACCTCGACATCAACACCTTCAGCGGCGGCGTGCGCCTGCGTCTGCCGGCCGGTGCGCGCGGCAGCATCGACTTCAACACCTTCAGCGGCAGCTTCGAGAGCGACCTGCCGGTGACCCTGGACAACAGCAGCCGCCGCAACTTCCGCGGCTCGCTGAACGGCGGCGGCAGCGGTGGCTTCAAGCTGAAGACGTTCAGCGGCGACGTCCAGATCCGCAAGTAACACCACCACGAAGTACGCGAAGGGCACGAAGATTCGTTTTTCTTCGTGTCCTCCGTGTCCTTCGTGGTTAACGCGTGTATCCTGTCGGGCGGATGATTGCCCGGTTAATGGCCCGAGTGGGCCTGGTCACGCCTGAGCAGCGCGCCTGGGCGTGGTACGACTGGGCCAACTCCGCTTTCTTCACCACCGTCGTCACCGCCGTCTTCCCCGGGTTCTACTCCTCGTATGCCGCCGCCGGCATGGCGCCGGCCGACGCCACGGCGCGCTTCGGGCTGGTGACGACCGTGTCGATGGCGACGATCGCCATCTCGGCGCCCATTCTGGGCGCCCTGGCCGACTACACCGGCGCCAAGAAGAAGCTGCTGGCGCTGTTCATTGCCGTTGGCGTGACGGCGTGCGGGGCGATGGTCTTCATCGGCGAGGGCGATGTCGGCCTGGCGTCGCTCCTCTTCTTCATCGCCAACCTCGGCGTGTCTGGATCGATCGTCTTCTACGACTCGCTGCTGCCCCACGTGGCGAAGGCCAAGGACACCGACCGCGTGTCGGCGGCCGGCTACGCCATGGGGTACATCGGCGGCGGCCTGTTGCTGCTGATCAACCTCGCGTGGATCCTGCAGCCGGCCATGTTCGGCTTCAGCGGCACGGTGCCAGCCATCAAGGCCTCGTTCCTGTCGGTGGCGGTGTGGTGGGCGGTGTTCTCGCTGCCGATCTTCCGCAAGGTGCCGGAACCCGCGACACGGGCGAAGCACGACGGCGAATCCGGCGTGGCCATCGTCGCGGCGTTTGCGAGGCTGACCACGACGTTTCATGAAGTGCGCAAGTATCGCAACGCCTTCTTGTTGTTCATCGCGATGCTGCTCTACCAGGACGGCATCCAGACGATCATCAGGATGGCCGGCGTCTACGGCGCGGAGGTTGGCGTCGAGCAGACCTCGCAGATTGCCGCGTTCGTGATGGTGCAGTTCCTGGGGATTCCGTTCTCGTTCCTGTTCGGCTCCCTGGGCGCGCGCATTGGCAGCAAGCGCGCGATCTTCATCGCCATCTCGGTCTATGCGCTGGCAACAGTCCTCGCCTACTTCATGACCACTGTCACCCACTTCTTCATCCTGGCGGCGATGATCGCCACGGTGCAGGGTGGCGCGCAGGCGCTGAGCCGTGCGCTGTTCTCACGCATGGTGCCGGCGGATCGCACCTCGGAGTTTTTTGGCTTCTTCGCGGTCGCCGAGCGCTTTGCCACCGTGCTCGGCCCGCTCGTCTTCACGCTGAGCGTCACGCTCACCGGCAGCAGTCACGCGGCGATCATCGCCATTCTGGGCTTCTTCGTCGCCGGGGCATGGGTGCTGAGCCTGGTGGATGAAGAAGCCGGCATCCGTGCAGCTCAGGAGTCGTAACAGGAGAACAGGAGTTCAAGAGAAGTGTGTTTCTTCTGATCTCTTAACCTCTTGTGTGAATTCATCCGAGGCGCTTGGAAGAACGAAGCGTTGCCAGGGTGAGGACCGTCGCGCCCCAGGCGAACAAGGCCAGAGCCTGGGGCCACAGGACCTCGAGACCGATTCCCTTCAGGAAGATCCCGCGGACAATCACCAGGAAGTAGCGCAGTGGAATCAGGTACGTGAACGGCTGAATCCACGACGGCATGTTCTCGATCGGGAAGACGAAGCCCGACAGGTAGATCATGGGCATCAGGAAGAAGAAGATGCTGGTCATCATCGCCTGCTGCTGCGTGTTCGAGACCGACGACACGAACAGCCCCAGGCCCAGCGTCGACATCAGGTAAATGACGCACATGCCGAACAGCAACGCGATGCTGCCGCGCATGGGCACCTCGAACCAGTTGATGGCCACCACCAGCACCAACACCACGTCGATGATGCCAATCACGGCGTACGGCAACAGCTTGCCGGTGATCAGCTCCCAACGTGCCAGCGGCGTCACGCTCAGTTGCTCCAGTGTGCCGAGTTCCTTCTCGCGGACAATGGCCATGGCCGACAGGTTGGTCGTGACCACCAGCAACAACAGGGCGACGATGCCAGGAATCATGAAGTCGCGGCTTTCCAGCCGAGGATTGAACCAGACGCGAATCTCTGGTGTCACGAGCGCCTGGCCCATGGCGGACGTGGCGCCCGGCAGATGCCCGGCGGCGGCGGCGGCCATGTCCTGCGAGTAGCCGCCGACCAGCGTCTGCGCGTAACCCATGGCGACCGTCGTCGAGTTCGAGTCGGTGCCGTCGGCGGCAACCTGCAGCGTGGCGCTGCGGCCGGCCGACACGGCCTGGCCGAAGTTGGCGGGAATGCTGATCGCCATCCACGCCTCGCCGTGATCGAGATAACGATCGATCTCGTCGGTGGAGCCGGGCATGCCGACGATCTTGAAGTTGGACGACGCCTCGAAGCGATGGACCAGCTCGCGACTGGCGGTGGAGCGATCGGCATCGACAATCGCAATCGGCACGTCCTTGACGTCGGTGGTGGCCGCGTAGCCCAGCACCGTGAGCTGCATGATCGGCGCGATAATGACCACGCCGAACAGCCGCGGGTCCTGCTTCAGCTCCAGGACCTCCTTGCGCATCAAGTGCAGGATTCGTCTCAGGCCCATTCGCGCCTCAGTCGCAACGACGCCAGCCCCATGGCCACGGTTGCGAAGATCGCCAGCGCCACCAGGTCCTGCCAGAACGCCGTGATGTCGGCGCCCTTCAACACAATGGCCCTGAGCGCGACGAGGAAGTACCGGGCCGGCACGATGTGCGTAATGGCCTGCACCACCGCGGGCATGCTCGAGATGGGAAAGATGAACCCGGACAGAATCATCGTCGGCAGCATGGACGACAGCAGGGCAATCTGAAAGGCGACCTGCTGGGTGTCGGCAATGGTCGAGATCAACAGCCCCTGCGCCTGGGCGCCGATCAGGAAGAGACCAATCGACAGGAGCAGCAGCGCCCACGACCCGCGCATCGGCAGGTCGAACAACAGCATGGCCGCCAGCACGATCAGCACCGCCGACGTGAACGAGATGGCGAGGTAGGGCAGCGTCTTGCCCAGGATGTACGACACCGGCCCGACCGGCGCCATCCTGACCTGCTCCATCGTGCCGCGTTCTTTCTCGCGCACGACCGAAAGCGCCGTTGAGACGACCGCGGTAATCATCGAGATGTAGGCGATCAGCCCGGGCACGAGAAAGAGGGCGCTGCGCAGTTGCGGGTTGTACCAGATGCGCGGCTCCGCGATCACCACGGGAGCCGGAACGCGAGAGCCGGGCGTCGACGCCACCGCGGCCATCTGCGCCGCGCCGAATTCGCCGATCAGCAGCCGCGCGTAGCCGGCCACGGTAGAGGCGGTGTTGGCGTTGTCGCCGTCGATCACGACCTGCACGGTGACCGGTCGGCTCAGCGTGAGATTACGTTCGAAGCCGGCCGGAATCGAGAGAATGGCGCGCACCTGCCCGTCGTCCACCATCCGTTCGAGCTCGGCGTCGGAGTCTTCGTAGCCGGCCAGCGCGAAGTAGCCGGAGTTCACGAACGCCGACACGAGTTCGCGGCTCTGTGTGCTGCGGTCGCGGTCTTGCACGGCCAGCCGCACGTTGCGAATGTCGAAGCTGAGCGCGTAGCCGTACAGCAGCAGGAAGAACGCGGGGATGAACAGGAGAATGAGCAGCGTGCGCCGATCGCGCAGGATCTGGCGCATCTCCTTCGAGCCGACCGCGAGGATTTTTCCCATTACGCCGCCCCCACCCGTTCGACGACGTCGAGAAAGACGTCTTCGAGCGACGGCGATACCGGGCCGATGCCGCGCACGTCGACGCCGGCGGCAGCCAGGGCCGTCGCCAGCAGCGCCGGCGACGTCTCGGTATTGCGCATCACCGCATGTACCGCGGTGCCAAACAGGCTCGTCTTCTCCACGGTGTCGAGTCGATCGAGCGCCTCCATGGCCTGGACGGGACGCGCGGCCTGGACTTCGACGATCGGCCGGGCCGAGAAGACCTGCTTGAGTTCCGTGGCGGTACCGAGGGCGGCCAGCCGGCCGGCGTGGATAATGGCCAGCCGGTGGCAGTGCTCGGCCTCGTCCAGATAGTGGGTGGTCACCAGCACGGTCACGCCCTTCGACGAGAGGTCGCCAATCAGATCCCAGAAACGGCGGCGCGACAGCGGATCCACTCCTCCGGTCGGCTCGTCGAGGAACACGATCGATGGCTCGTGGAGAATGGCGCAGCCGAGCGCCAGCCGTTGGCGCCAGCCTCCGGGGAGATCCCTCGTCAGGGTCTTCTCCCGGCCCTCGAGGCCGGCCATCTCGAGCACGAACTTGCGCCGGCTCGCAAACCGCTCACCCGACAGGCCGTAGATGCCGCCGAAAAACTGGATGTTCTGGTCCACGGTCAGCGGCTCGTACAGCGAGAAGCGCTGCGACATGTAGCCAATGCGCCGCTTCACGCCTTCGGGATCGCGGCTGACGTCGATGCCGCCGACCAGCGCGGTGCCCGACGTGGGACGCAACAAGCCGCACAGCATGCGGATGGTGGTGGACTTGCCCGCGCCGTTGGCGCCGAGAAACCCGAAGATCTCGCCCGGCTTGACCGAGAACGACAGGTCGTTCACCGCGACGAAGTCGCCGAACTTCCGCGTCAGTCCGCGCACGTCGATCGCGAAGTCGGTCCGGCGGACCTTGCCGTCTGCCATTAGGGTCTCCCCAGGGCGCGATGCAATCGCGCCTCGGCCAGCCGGACGCCGGCCAGCGTGCGCGTGCGGGCGAGCTCGGTCTCGAGCATCGCCACCTGCGCGACCACCACGTCGGTGCTGGTCGCGACGCCGGCGGCAAACCGGTCGCCGACGATGCGGCGGGCCTCGGCGGCGCTGCGAACGGCGTCGGTCGCGGCCTTCACCATGGCCTGGCTCGAATCGAGGTCAAGCAGGCGCTGGCGGATGTCGGCCGAGACCACCGAATCGAACTCGGCCAGGCGCGCGCGCGTCGCGGTGGCCGCGGCCGCCACTTCGGCCACCTGCGCCTTCGTGCGGCCGAAGTCCAGGAAGTTCCAGCTCACGTTCACCGACACGTCCCACGATTCCTGCCACTCGCCCTTGCGGGGAAAGATGCGCGGGTTGGGGTTGGCGTAGTCGACGCCGCCGCCAAGGGCCACGACCGGCTTGTTGGCGGTCATCGCCGCCTGCTGCCTCGCCTCGACGCCGCCGAGCCTCAGCGTCAGCGCCTTGCGCTCGGGGCGCTGCTTGACGGCCTCCTGGATCAACGCCGGCGTCGTCGGCGATTCGGCGGCTGCGGGTGCATCAAGCGCGTCGGCAATGTCCACCACCGTCTCTGGATCGACGCCGATCAAGCGGCGCAGATCGACCAGCGTTGACTCGCGAATGTTGCGCGCCTCGATCAGCTGCGCCTGCTCGCGCGACCGCTGGGCTTCGAGGCTCGACACCTCGTTCGGCGGCACGAGGCCGACGTCGAAGCGCTGCCGGGCGTCACGCAATTGCGCGTCGGCGCGAGCGGACGATTCCTCTAGTACGCGGACCGCTTCCCTCGCGGTCGCCGCGGCCCAGTACGCGCGCACAATCTCCAGCCGCAGGTCGGCGCGCGTCGTCTCGATGTCGGCGGCGACCGCCTGCGCTTCGGCGGTGGCCGCGCGCTCCAGGGCATCGACGCGGCCCGAGGTGTAGATGGGCCACTGGAACGAGACCCGTGACACGACGTTGTCGGGGATGTCGGGATAGACGACCTGTCGCGCGCTGCCCTGGCCAAACGCATATTCGGGGACGTGGTTGGTACGGGTGTAGCCGGCGGAGGCCGTGACGATCGGACGGTCGGCCACCTGCGCACCCTGCACGGCCGCCTGCGCGCCCTGCTCGCGGGCGCGGACCTCGGCCAGCCGATGGCTAGCCTCGAAGCCGCGGGCAATCGCATCGGCCAGCGTCAGCCGGACCGGCGGTGACTGTGCCGCAATCGGCAGGGGACTCAGGGCAACAAGCAGAAGGGCGGCAAGGGTACGCGTCATGATGCAGCGGTCTCAGGGGAATCGAGTTTCGCGATAAAGACGTCTTCGAGCGAAGGGACGATGGCGCGAATGCCGTCGGGGTGAACGCCGGCGCGGGTGGCGATGGCCGTGAACTCGGCTTCGGCGACGGCCGCGGTGGCCTGGTCGCTCCACACGTGCAGGCGGTCGCCGAACACCTGCGCGTGCTTGACGCCGCCCGGCTTCTTCAAGGCCCGCAGGGCCTCTGACGGCACGGCGACGAGCACTTCGAGCAGCGTGCCGGGCAGGCTCGAGCGCAGCGCGCCAGGCTCGTCGAGGGCCAGCACCTGCCCTTCATGCAACAGCACGATGCGCGAGCAGCGCTCGGCCTCGTCCAGGTACGGCGTCGACATCACGATGGTGATGCCCTGCGCCAGGAACTGCGACAGCAGCTTCCAGAACTCGCGGCGCGACACCGGATCGACGCCGGTGGTCGGTTCGTCCAGCAGGATGACCTTCGGCTCGTGGACCAGCGTGCAGGCCAGCGCCAGCTTCTGCTTCATGCCGCCCGACAGCTGGTCGGCCAGCCGCGAGCGGAACGGCGTGAGCTGGGTCATCTCGAGCAACCGGTCCCGCCGGGAACGGTAGTCGGACAGGCCGTGGATCTCGGCGAAGAACGCGATGTTCTCGTCGATGCTCAGGTCGCCGTACAGGCTGAAGCGCTGCGAAAGGTAGCCGACAATGCCGGTGACGGCGCGGTGCTCCTTGACCGGGTCCTTGCCGAGCACCCGGACGCTGCCGCCATCGACGTGCAAGAGGCCGCAGATCGTCCGGATGGCGGTGGTCTTGCCGGCACCGTCAGGCCCGATCAAGCCAAACATCTCGCCGGGCGCAACACTGAACGACACGCCACGCAACGCCTCGACGGCGCCGTGGCGCTTGGTGACGTTGGTGAACTCGATGGCGGCAGTCATCAGCGGATGACGATTTCGGCTTCCACCGGCATTCCCTGTTTGAGGACGCCTTCCTTGTTATCGACGGAGATCCGGATGCGGTAGACCAGCTTCGACCGTTCCTCCGCAGTCTGCACATTGCGCGGCGTGAACTCGGCCTTCGGTGAGATGTAGGTGATGGTGCCGGCAATGCCGGCACCGCCGGCATCGGTGAACAGCGTGGCTGGCTGGCTGATCCTGAGCAGCGGCACGACGGGTTCGGGCACGAAGACGTCGGCCCAGGCGTGGTCGAGGTCGACCACGACGACGGCGGGCGCGCGCGACGCGATGATCTCGCCCACCTCAACCAGCTTCTCAGTGACGACGCCGCCGACCGGAGAGGTGAGGGTGGTGTCGCCAAGGCCCTTTTCCAGCGTCGTGATCTGTGCGCTCACCACGTTGATGCGCGCGCGGGCGGCATCCACTTCTTCCTTGCGCGCGCCGGCACGAACCCTGGCCAGGGCCTCTTCGGCGGTGCGCACCCGGCCCTGCGCGCCGGCGAGGCGATCGCGGGCGATGTCGCGCCGGGTGGCGGCGTCGTCGCGCTGCTTGCGCGATCCGGAGTTGGCCGTCAGCAGGCTCTCGAAGCGTGCCAGATCCTGTTCCGCGGCCGACAGCTCCGACGCCGCGGCCGACTGATCCGCGCGAGCGGTGACGATCTGCGACTCGGCCTGCCGGACGTCTTCGGGCCGCGCCGCGGCTTGCACCAGCCGCAGTTGCGCCTCGGCCGCGGCATGCTCGGCCCTGGCGCGGTCGATGGCGAGCGTGACGTCGCGGGTGTCGAGCGTCAGGACGGTCTGCCCCGGCTGCACCCGATCGCCTTCCTTGACCGTAAGCGTCAGGATGCGCCCACCCGCGTCCGGCGCCAGCCGCACTTCGGTGGCCTCGACGTGGCCCGACACGCGGATGCG
>ERZ1292640.211-Hain-H43-02um-R1-211-length-46997-cov-42_pt1 | contig 46997 bp, 51 predicted proteins | sample MGYA00564404_ERZ1292640 | MGnify/ENA primary metagenome ERZ1292640 (study PRJEB36523, sample SAMEA6512636) | groundwater metagenome | collected 2019-01-08 | study: AquaDiva: Metagenomics assemblies of 32 groundwater samples | reverse complement strand
AGTATACCCTATGAATTACCCGAAAACAAGGCTAAAACAGCGAAAAAAGAAAGCGTTTTCTTTTCTTTAAAATATAGTATAATGCGTTAAAATGATTATAGAAAAAGTTAAAAATACAATTCGACAGTATAATCTTATTGAAAAAAATGATACGATTGTGATTGGCGTATCCGGCGGCCCGGATTCTGTGGTGTTGTTATATTTATTGAATAGTCTAAGAAAAGAGCTTGAATTAAATTTGCATATCGCGCATTTAGACCATATGCTAAGAAGTGACTCTGGAAAAGACAGGGAGTTTGTGGAAAAACTTAGCCAGAAACTTAAAATCCCCATAATAACCTCAAGGATCAACATAAAAGAATTATCCAAAAAAGGATCGTTAGAAGAGCTTGCCAGGAATGCGCGGTTTGGTTTTTTGATGGAAACCGCCAAAACCGTTGGCGCTAGAAAAATTGCCTTAGGCCATAATTTTGACGATCAAGCTGAAACCGTGCTTATGCGCATTTTAAGAGGCGCCGGCTTATGCGGTTTATCCGGAATATTACCTAAAAGAAATATTTCCGATTTTTATATTATCAGGCCATTAATAGAAGTAAAAAGAAAAGAAATAGAATCATACTTAAAGAGAAGAGGGATTAAGCCTTGCAGGGATATTACGAATTTTCAAAATATTTATTTTAGAAATAAAATTAGAAATAAATTATTGCCTTTATTAGAAAAAGAATATAATAACAATATCAAGGAGGTATTGGCGAATATGGGCCAAAGCGCGGGGACAGATTATGATTATTTATTTTCTGTGGCGCGGCGTTTATCAAAAGGAATAAAGACAAGGATCGAAATACGTAAATTACACAGAGCTCACCCTGCTATGCAGCGATTAATTTTTCGTCAGGCAATTGCGATTATAAAAGGAGATACCCGTGGAATAACTTTTCAGCATATAAAAGAATTAGAGAGCTTGGTTTTAAACAGGCCTATTAATTCCGTAGTTAATTTACCGAAAGGCGTTTCAATTATCAAGAAGAAAAATTTTCTTTATTTTCGCCGCGGATAGAGAGGAAATGATAAAAATAAAAAAAATAAAAAAAAGTATTGACAACTTTTAATTTATAGTATATACTTTTTTCTTTACGCAAACTCTCATTGCATTATTTATTTTTATAAGTTGAGATTTTGCTTAATGTTTGGTTAATAGGTTGCGAAAAGTGATAGAAGTTAATATTATATAGATTTGCCTGCTGGAGTAGCTCAGTCGGCAGAGCACGTCCTTGGTAAGGACGGGGTCATGGGTTCAATTCCCGTCTCCAGCTTAAGTAAACCACTCTAATAATGCGTGAAATTATCAGTTTAGAATGTACTGTTTGTAAGAATAGAAATTATGCTACAAAGAAAAATAAAAAACTGCATCAGGAGAGATTGGAGCTTAGTAAGTTTTGTAGGTTTTGCCAGAAACACACCCCGCACAAGGAAATTAAATAAAGTTATAAGTTTTTTATTTTACTTTTAATTTTTAATTTTTAAGGTTTAGGGGTGTCGGTTAACGGTAAACCACTGGTCTCCAAAACCAGGACTGGGGGTTCGATTCCCTCCACCCCTGCAGATAAGTAGTATGGATATAATTAAAAAACCTGTAAATTTTTTAAAAGAAGTAAAAGTAGAGTTGGGCAAGGTGTCTTGGTCGACACCGCGGGAATTAATGAGTTCAACCGTTGTAGTTATTACAACTACTGTAATTGCAACTGTATTTATAGGAATAGTGGATGTTTTACTTTCAAAGATAGTGAGTTTAGTTTTTAAGTAATACAAATTACCACGAATAAAGCAATTCGTGATTAAAAACGGAATGAAAAATTGGTACGTTGTACATACACAAACAGGTTCTGAAGAAAAAGTAAAGGTATCTTTAGAAAATAAAATCGTGCAAGAATCTTTGCAGGAAGAGATTTCTTCCATAATTATACCTACTGAACAGGTTTCGGAAATTCGCTCAGGCAGAAAAAAGATATCCCAGAGAAAATTTTTTCCAGGTTATGTTTTGGTAGAAATGGAGTTAAGTGATAAGACCCATTTTTTCGTAAAAACAATTCCGGGTGTAACTGGTTTTATTGGCTCAGGGAGAAAGCCAATGCCTTTACCAAAAGAAGAAGTTGAAAATATCTTGAAAAGAACAAAAGACGCGCAGGTAAAGCCGAGCCCCAAAATTGTTTTTGAAAAAAATGAGCAAGTTAGAATAACCGAAGGGCCTTTCTTCAATTTTAATGGAACCATAGAGGATATTTATCCTGAGAAAGGGAAGGTAAAGGTTAATGTTTTAATTTTTGGCAGGGCAACTCCTGTAGAGCTTGAATATTGGCAGGTTGAGAAAGTGTAGTAAGTAGTTAATATTGAAAACCTTTTGTAGGGGTCGGATTCATCCGACCCGCAAAGATACAACCGCGGGCTTGATAAATCAAGCCCCTACAGAATTGATAACGGAAAGTGTTAACTAAATAATCGTATAGCTTATAGCTTAAAACTCATAACTCATAACTCATAACTCATAACTCATAACTCATAACTCATAACTTAAAATGGCTAAAAAAATAAAAGCACAGATTAAATTGCATGTTTCTGGGGGTCAGGCAAATCCTGCTCCGCCGGTGGGTCCTGCTTTGGGTCAGCATGGCGTTAATATTATGCAGTTCTGTAAGCAGTTTAATGAACAGACCAAGAGCAAAGAGGGGTTGATTTTACCGGTAATAATTTCAGTTTACGAAGATAGGTCGTTTACCTTTATTATTAAGAGCCCGCCTTCATCGGTTCTTCTAAAACGCGCGGCGAATCTGGCTAAGGCATCAGGGATAGCTGGTAAAGAGGTAATTGGTAAAGTTACCCGTAAGCAGGTTGAGGAAATCATTAAACAAAAAATGCAAGATCTTAACACTTCTGATTTAGCGAGCGCTGTTAAAGTTATCGAGGGTACCGCTAGAAGTATGGGAATTGTAATAGAAAATTAACCACTAATCATTAATTACGGTATTTAATATGAAAGCACACAGCAAGAGATATAAGGAATCAGGAAAACAAGTTGATGAGAATAAGTTCTATCAACTTAAGGAAGCGATTACCGTGTTGAAGAAATTCAAACAGCCTAAATTTGATGCTTCTATGGATTTGAATTTTCATTTGAACGTTGATACTAAAAAATCCGATCAGATGGTGCGCGCTACAGTGATCCTGCCGCATGGAACAGGAAAAAAGATAAGAGTCGCGGTTTTTTGTAAAGGTGAACATGAGAGAATCGCGAGGGATGCTGGCGCGGATCACGTAGGAGGGTTGGAGTTAATAGATAAAGTGTCTGAGGGTTTTTTGGATTTTGATTGCGCTGTTGCCACGCCCGAGATGATGAGGGATTTAAGTAAGTTAGGCAAGGTGCTGGGACCGCGCGGCCTTATGCCTAGCCCTAAAACCGGAACCGTAACTAATGATATAGCAAAGGCAATTGAAGATGTCAGACGAGGAAAGGTAGAATTTCGCGCGGATAAACAGGGGGGAGTTCATTTGTCAGTTGGAAAAATGTCTTTTAATGAAGATCAATTATATGATAACGCGACTCGGATAATTGAGGCTATAAACGAAGCGAAGCCCGCTTCAGTAAAGGGAAAATTTATTTGCAGCCTTTCTGTTTCATCCTCGATGAATCCGGGATTAAATATAACCGTTTAAAACATGAAAAAAATTGGTTTAATATTCAGAGAAACATCAGAGAACCAGATTAAGGACGGGCTTAAGAATTCCGTTGCTATGTTTATTTTAAAGTATTCTGGAGTATCCGGCCCGGATTTAAACAGTTTGCGCCTGAATCTAAAGAATGTAAAAGCTAGATTTTTTGTGGTAAAGAATAGCATTGCCAGGCGCGCTTTAAAGAGCGTTGAGATGGATTCACTTCTTAAGGCAATTGAAGGCCCATCCGGACTAGTTTTTGTAAAGGATGAGCCGGTTAGTGTTTCTAAGGTTTTATGTGATTTTTCAAAAGCTCATGAACAGTTAAAAATAGAAGGCGGCTTTTTAAAGAATAAGATATTAGAAGGGAAAGATATCGAGACATTAAGTAAACTTCCTTCTTTAGAAGTTTTAAGAACACAAGTGGTGGTGGCTTTAAATTCGCCTTTGCAGCGATTAGCCGTGGTTTTAAACGCGACATTAACAAAGTTTGTTTATTGTTTGGATCAGATAAGACGGAAAAAAGATAGCGTATAGAAAAGATAGCGTATAGCGGATAGTTTTTAGTTTTTCTATCCGCTATCTGCTATACGCTCTACGCTAATAATGGGAGGTAATAAAATGTCTACAAACTTACAAGAATTGATGACATCCATCGAGAGTATGACGGTCCTTGAGCTTTCGGATTTAGTAAAATCTCTTGAGGAGAAGTTTGGTGTTTCTGCTAACATGCCGATGATGGCTGCTCCGGCTGCTGGAGCAGGCGTTGCTACTGTCCCCGCGCAAGAAGAGAAAACTGTTTTTAGCGTGGTTTTAACGAACACTGGCGCTAATAAAATCGCGGTAATCAAAGAGGTTAGGGCAATGACAAACCTTGGTTTAAAGGAAGCTAAGGATTTGGTAGAGAGCGCTCCTAAATCAGTAAAAGAAGGCGCGACCAAAGAAGAGGCTGAAGAAATGAAGAAGAAGTTAGAGGCAGCCGGCGCAACTGTTGAGTTAAAATAAACACGGATATACACGGATAAAAAATAAACACGGATTCACACGGATATCCGTGTGAATCCGTGTAGTGAGTGAAGAGAGCGATGATAAAACGTAAAAGTTTTGCAAAAATTAAAGATGCTTATGGTTTGCCGAATTTATTAGATGTGCAGCTTTTGGCTTATCGTGAGTTTTTACAGATTGACAGCTTGCCTCTCGAAAGAAGCCGGCAAGGTTTGCAGGAAGTGTTTGAGGAAATATTTCCTATTGAAAACGCGAACCATTCCATTAAATTAGATTTTATTAGTTATACTTTAGGTAAGCCAAAATATGGTATTTCTGAGTGCAAGAGAAGGGCTTTATCTTACGCGGCAGGGCTTAGGGTCAGGTTTAGATTAACTACGCCTAAGGAAACCAAGGAGCAGGATGCTTATTTTGGCGAGTTACCTTTAATGACTGACGCGGGCACATTTATTATCAATGGCGATGAACGCGTGGTAGTAAGTCAGTTGCAGCGCTCTCCGGGGGTTTCTTTTGAAGAAGAGCTACATCCTACGGGAAAGAAAATATTTTACGGAAGGATTATTCCTTATCGGGGCGCCTGGCTTGAATTTAAGTATGATCTTTCAGGAATAATTCTTGCTTATGTTGACAGGAAGAGAAATTTTCCCGCCACTCAAATTTTAAGAATATTAGGTTATTCAGAAGATAAAGATATTATTGCCGCTTTTGGCAAAGAGTATACGGAAATAACTGATACCTTGAAAAAAGATTTTACAAAAAATAAGGAAGAGGCTTATTTTGATTTTTATCGAAAAATGCGCCCGGCAGAGCCGGTTACCAAAGAGACAGCCGAAAGTCTTTTCTTTAAGTTATTTTTTGATTCAGCAAGATATGATTTAGAGAGGGCAGGTAGATTTATCCTTAACAGGAAGTTGGGCATGGATGTTTCTTTGGATAAAAGGATTTTAGATTCCCAGACAGTTATAAAGGTAATAGAATATCTTATTAAACTTAAAGAGGGCGCTGGCAAGATTGATGACATAGACCATCTTGGCAACCGCAGAATTAAGACAGTGGGAGAGCTTGTGCAGAATCAGATTAGGATTGGCATGAGCCGCGTTGACAGGTCCATAAGAGAAAGATTAAGCGTGTTGAGTGAATTTGACGCTTTAAGCGTGCACTATTTAATAAATTCAAAATTACTTTCTAATCAAATTCGTGATTTTTTTGGCAGAAGCCAGTTATCTCAGTTTATGGATCAGGTAAATCCTTTGGCTGAAATGACTCATAAAAGAAGATTGAGCGCTTTGGGACCCGGGGGCTTATCTCGCGAACGGGCAGGTTTTGGGGTTCGAGACATTCATCCTTCGCATTATGGAAGAATTTGCCCTATTGAAACGCCCGAAGGCCCGAATATCGGATTAATTGCTTCTTTAAGCACATACGCAAGAGTAAATCCTTTAGGCCTTCTTGAGACTCCTTATAGAAAAGTAGAGAATGGCCGTGTTACTAAAAAAATTGAATATTTGTCTGCTGATAATGAGGAAAATAAGGTTATCGCGCAGGCAAGCGTGCCTTTGGATAATGAAGGTAATTTCTTGGAGCATGATATTTCTTGCCGCCATAAAGGTGATTTCCCTAAAGTGTCAGCAGGGCAAGTTGAATATATGGATGTTTCTCCTAAACAGCTTGTTTCTGTTGCCGCGTCTTTAATTCCATTTCTAGAGCATGACGATGCTAATCGCGCGCTTATGGGCTCAAACATGCAAAGGCAGGCAGCACCTTTAATGATTACTGAACCACCAATAGTGGGAACGAACATGGAATCAAAGGTCGCCTATGACAGCGGAACGGTTGTGGTCGCGGAGGATTCCGGTAAGGTTACCAGCGTGGATAGCATATCAATAACTATTGGTAAAAAAATATATCACCTTAAGAAATTCTTGCGTACAAATGCTGATACTTGTTTAAATCAGAGGCCGTTGGTAAAATTAGGCGATTACGTAGAAAAAGGTGACGTTATCGCTGATGGCATGGCCACTAAGGATGGGGAGCTTGCTTTGGGCAGAAACGTGTTGTGCGCGTTTATGCCTTGGAGGGGGTATAACTTTGAAGACGCGATTATTGTTAGCGAAAAAATGATTAAAGAAGATGCTCTTACATCTATACATATAGAAGAATTTGAAATTGAAGCTACAGAAACAAGGCTTGGAAATGAAGAAATAACCCGCGATATGCCTAATGTAAGCGAAGAGGCGTTAAAGGACTTGGATGAATCGGGTATAGTTCGGATCGGAGCTGAAATTAAGTCAGGGGATATATTAGTGGGTAAAATTACTCCTAAAACTGATACGGAGCCATCACCAGAAGAAAGGCTTCTGCGCGCGATATTTGGCGAGAAGGCAGGAGATGTTCGTGACACATCTTTGGTTGTGCCGCCGGGCGTAGAGGGAATAGTTATTGATGTGCATGTGTTCAGCCGCAGGACTGGCGGAAAGAAATCTAAAGAGGAAAAAATTAAGCAAGCCTCTAGCGTTAAGGAGACAAAAGCTTATTATAAACAAGAGATAGAGTTTTTAGAGGCGGAGAAGCGCAGCCGCTTGAGTCAGCTTTTAGGCGTGGATAAGAAAAAATTTGAAAAGTCACAAAACTTAAAGATAGATTTTAATGATAATGAAGAAGCAAAGATTTTAGCTGTTTCGTTTGACGAGCAAATTCAGGAATTATTAGATGAGCAAGAGCAGGAGATTGAAAGGGTAAAACGCGGAGATGAGCTAAAAGCCGGAGTATTAAAAAGAGTGGTAGTTTATGTTGCCACAAAACGCAGGCTTTCAGAGGGCGATAAGTTAGCAGGCAGGCATGGTAACAAGGGTGTGGTTGCCAAGATTGTGCCTGAACACGATATGCCTTATATGTCTGATGGCACACCAGTAGAAATAGTTTTAAATCCTTTAGGCGTTCCCTCTCGTATGAACGTGGGCCAGATTTTGGAAGTGCATCTTGGCTGGGCGGCAAAATTATTAGGCTTGTATGTTAGTTCTCCAATTTTTGATGGCGCCAGTGAAGGTGAAATTAAAGAGATGCTTAAAAAGGCAGGATTGCCTGAAGATGGTAAAACTACTCTTTACGATGGCTATACGGGAGAACCTTACGATCAAAAAGTTACCGTGGGGTACCTATATATAATGAAGTTGATTCATCTTGTAGATGAAAAAATCCACGCTCGTTGCATTGGCCCCTATTCTTTAGTTACACAGCAGCCTTTAGGCGGCAAGGCGCAGTTTGGCGGCCAGAGATTGGGCGAGATGGAAGTTTGGGCACTAGAAGCTTATGGCGCGGCATATATTTTGCAGGAGATGTTAACCGTAAAAAGTGACGATGTTTCCGGCAGGACTCAAATTTATGAATCTATAGTTAAGGGTGAGCAGTGCCTGAGCCATGGAACACCCGAGTCGTTTAACGTATTACTTAAAGAATTACAAGGCCTGTGTTTGGATATCCGGGCAGAGAAGGCTAAATAATGGAACAACAAAACGCACCGTTTGAGAAAATTACAATAAGAATTGCTTCCCCCCAAGTAATAAAGTCTTGGTCTAAGGGAGAGGTAAAAAAAGCAGAAACTATAAATTATCGTTCGCTAAAACCAGAAAAAGATGGTTTATTTTGCGAAAAGATATTTGGCCCGGTGCGGGACTGGGAGTGCAATTGCGGTAAATACAAAGGCAATAAGTTTAAGGGAATAACTTGTGACCGTTGCGGTGTAACTGTGGATCGTTCTTCAGTTAGGCGGGAACGCATGGGCCACATTGATTTAGCCGCGCCAGTTACGCATATTTGGTTTTTTAAAACAGTGCCAAGCCGTATGGCTGCCCTGTTGGATGTTGGTTTAAGGAGTTTGGAAAAAATAATTTATTATGAAGAATATGTGGTGATTGACCCCGGTTCAACGCCGTTAAAAAAAAGAGACCTTTTGAATGAAGAAAAATATCAAGAGGCATTAGAAAAATATGGCGCAAGCGCCTTTAAGGCAAAGATCGGCGCGGCGGCAATTAAGGAATTGTTGAAGGAAATGGATTTAGATGTATTGTGCCGTAAATTACGCCGCGATATTGATAAGTCAAAAGACGGTTTAAATAATCGCAGGACCATAAAGATTTTAAGGATTGTGGAAGATTTTAAGAAGTCAGGAAATAAGCCGGAATGGATGATTTTAGATATTTTGCCGGTTATTCCGCCTGATTTAAGGCCTTTAGTTGCTTTGGAGGGAGGAAGGTTTGCTACGTCTGACCTTAACGATCTTTATCGCCGTGTTATTAACCGGAATAATCGTTTAAGAAAACTTATTGATTTGAACGCTCCTGAAATAATCATACGTAATGAAAAAAGAATGCTTCAGGAGGCAGTGGACGCGCTTATGGATAACGGTAGGCATGGTAAGCCTGTGTTAGGCGCGAATAATCGGCCATTAAAATCCCTTTCTGACATGCTTAAAGGAAAGCAAGGCAGGTTCCGCCAGAATCTTTTGGGAAAGCGCGTGGATTATTCTGGCCGTTCAGTGATTGTGGTTGGCCCGGAGCTTAAGCTCCATGAGTGCGGGCTTCCTAAACAAATGGCCTTAGAATTATTTGAGCCATTTATTATAAAAAAATTAAGAGATAGAGGCTTTGTTCATACTATAAAAGGCGCGCGTAAAATGGTTGAGCGCGGGAAAATCGAAGTTTGGGATATTTTAGAGGATGTAATTAAGGATCATCCTATTTTGTTGAATCGCGCGCCTACTTTGCATCGTTTGGGTATTCAGGCATTTCAGCCTCTTTTAATCGAAGGAAAAGCTATAAAAATACATCCTTTGGTCTGTACTTCTTTTAACGCGGATTTTGACGGCGATCAGATGGCAGTGCATGTGCCGTTATCTTTGGAATCACAGTTAGAAGCAAAGATTTTAATGCTTTCTACGAATAATATATTTTCTCCTGCTGATGGAAGGCCGGTATTGGCGCCTACCCAGGATATAATTTTAGGTATTTATTATCTTTCTAAGGAAAAGCCTCAATCCCATGACCAAGATATAACCTTTTCTGATTTTGATGAAGTTGTAGTGGCGTATAATGATAAAGTGGTTGATTTGCATGAGAGAATAAAAATAAGGGTGTATAGTTTATTTGATTTGACTGAGAAAAAGTTTACCCCTGGCAAACAGATCATCACAACTACCGTAGGCAGGGTTTTGTTTAATCAGGTTCTTCCTGATGGATTTGGTTTTGTTAATAAAGAATTGAACAAGGCCGATATGAATGAAATTGTATCTGATTGTCATAGGCGGTTTGGGCATTTAAGAACCATTCAATTATTAGATGACGTTAAGCGCTTAGGTTTTGAAGCGGCGACATTAGGCGGGATATCGATAGGTATTGACGATCTTCAAGTACCTAAAGAAAAGGAAGAGGTTGTTAATGAGTCAAAGGAAGAGGTTAGAAAGATTGAAGAGCAATATCACAAGGGCGTAATTACTGATAGCGAGCGCAAAGCTAAAATTATTGATGTTTGGACGCATACTACGGACAAGATTTCAGGTTTATTGTTTAAGCATATGGATTCGTTTAATCCTATATTTATGATGGCTGATTCAGGTGCTCGCGGTTCAAGGTTGCAGATAAGGCAGCTTGCGGGCATGCGCGGGCTTATGGCAAAGCCTTCAGGCGAGATTATCGAGAGTCCTATTACAGCAAATTTTAGGGAAGGATTAAATGTTTTGGAGTATTTTATATCAACTCACGGCGCGCGTAAAGGCCTTGCTGATACTGCGCTTAAAACCGCGGACGCGGGATATTTGACAAGAAGGTTGGTGGATGTTGCTCAAGAAGTAATTGTTATTATGGATGATTGCGGCACGCTTAACGGTATCACAGTAGCCGCTATAATTGAGGGTGATGAAGTTGTGGTGAGCTTGAAAGATCGTATCATAGGCAGGGTCGCCTTGGATAATATCGTGGACATTGTTACCGACGAGATTATTGTAGAAGCCGGTTCAGAAATTAGCGAAGAAAAAGCGGATATGATTGAGAAAGCGCTCATCGAGAAGATACGTATCCGCAGCGTGCTTACCTGTGAAGTGGGTAGAGGTGTTTGCGCTAGGTGTTATGGCAGAAATCTTTCTACCGGAAGATTGGTTGAGTTAGGAGAGGCAGTAGGTGTTGTTGCCGCGCAAAGCATTGGTGAACCGGGTACGCAGCTTACCATGAGGACTTTTCATATCGGAGGTACTGCTTCTAGAATTGTCGCGCAGTCATTTATAAAATCAAAAAATAAAGGTATTGTTAAATATCACAACTTAAGGGCGAGCCTTAAGAATAATGAGTTTGTCGTTTTGAATAGAAACGGTGCAGTGAGTATAGATGATAAACAGGGCAGGGAGTTAGAGCGTTATGTTGTTTTGCAGGGGGCTTTTATTAGTATCGCGGAAAACAATGAGGTAGCAAAGGGGGTTGCGTTTGTGCATTGGGATCCTTATACGCTGCCGATTCTTACTGAGGTTTCCGGTCAGGTAAAATTTGAAGATCTTCGCGAAAATATTACGGTAAGCGAGGAGGTAAACCCTGTTACGAAATTAATTGAACGCATAGTAGTAGAGCATAAAACGGAATATCATCCGCAGATATTGATTTTGGATGAGAATAAGGAAGTCCTTGGTATATATCCTATATCAGTAGGGGCGCATATTTTAGCAAAAGATGGGCAGAAGGTATCCGCGGGCGATCTTTTGGCAAAAATACCGCGCTTGGTAGTAAAAACCAGGGATATTACCGGCGGCCTTCCGCGCGTGGCGGAGTTGTTTGAGGCAAGACGGCCTAAAGATCCTGCTATAATAAGCGAGATAGACGGTTTCGTGGAGTTTGGTGAAACTAAAAAAGGCCAGCGCGTGATTATTGTTAAATCTATTACAGGTATGCAAAAAGAATATGTTCTGCCTCACGAAAAACATCCCAATATTTATAAGGGAGATAAAGTTGAAGCGGGCCAGCAGCTGATTGATGGCCCTGTTGTTTTGCAGGATATTTTGCGTGTGTGCGGTGATAAGGTTTTGCAGGAGTATTTGGTTAATGAAGTTCAGGAGGTTTATCGTCTGCAGGGAGTTCGCATAAATGATAAACATATTGAATTAATCATTCGTCAGATGTTAAGGAAAGTAAGGATAGAAGACCCCGGAGATACGGAATTTTTGGCGACACAACAGGTGGATAAGTGGAAATTTCAGAGAGAGAATTTACAGGTAACAAAAAAAGGCCTCAAGCCTGCTCAAGCTACACCTTTGTTATTAGGTATAACCAGGGCTTCCTTAGGCACGGAGAGTTTTATTTCAGCAGCGAGTTTTCAGGAAACGACGCGTATTTTAACTGACGCGGTGGTTTCAGGAAAAGAGGATGAATTGTTTGGGTTAAAAGAAAATGTTATTGTAGGTCATCTTATACCTGCTGGAACCGGATTTCACAGCCATCGGGATATAGAAATGATTAAAGTTGCGAAGCAGCCAGAAACTGTTAACCAGTAATTAGAAAAAAGAGGTAAAATGCCAACAATCGCGCAATTAATTAGGTTCGGTAGGATATCTAAAAAGAAAAAGACAAAATCACCAGCATTAAAAGATTGTCCGCAGAGAAGGGGTGTATGTCTGCAGGTGCGTACGATGACTCCTAAGAAGCCGAACTCCGCGTTAAGAAAAATTGCCAGGGTCAGGCTTACCACAGGCATAGAGGTTACTTCTTATATACCGGGAGAGGGCCATAATTTACAGGAGCATTCCATAGTTTTGGTAAGGGGCGGACGCGTAAAAGATTTACCCGGAGTAAGATATCATATTGTCCGAGGCGCATTAGATACGGTGGGAGTTAATGCGCGTAAAAAATCACGCTCTAAATATGGAGCGAAGAGGCAGAAATAATATATAAAAAAAGATTGACTATAAATATAATTTGTGTTAATCTGTAAGATTCTTATTTGTATTAACCGGTGTTACGAGGAGCAAAAGTCAAGAATGCGAAGAAGAAAAGCTCAAGAAAAAGAAATTTTAGCGGACCCGAAACTTAATAGTAAGCTTGTAGCAAAATTTATTAATATGGTAATGTTGGAAGGAAAAAAATCCATTGCCGAAAAGGTAGTGTATGGCGCGTTTGATATAGTGAAGGAGCATCTTAATGAACCGGATGTTCTAAAAGTTTTTCATAAAATTTTGGATAATGTCAGGCCAAGGCTTGAAGTAAAACCCAGGCGTGTGGGTGGGGCGACTTATCAGGTGCCGGTTGAAGTAAGGCAGGAACGCGGTTCATCTATAGCTTTGCGTTGGATTAGGGATTTTGCCAGAACAAAAAAAGGCAAGTCTATGAGAGATAAACTTGCCGATGAATTGCTCGCGGCTTATAAAAGTGAAGGATCCGCCATAAAGAAAAGAGACGATACTCATAAGATGGCAGAGGCTAACAAAGCATTCGCGCACTTTAGATGGTAATCGCTTGGGTCACGCGGAATTATATATAGGATTACGAAGGGGAATTTAACAAAGACAGTCTTACGAGAAAAATAAAATGGAACAAAAAATACCATTAGATAGAATTAGGAATATAGGAATCATAGCGCATATTGATGCCGGTAAAACCACGACTACCGAGCGGATGCTTTATTATACGGGCAAAACTTATAAGATTGGCGATGTTGACGAGGGAACCGCGACTATGGATTGGATGGTCCAGGAGCAGGAGAGAGGTATTACTATTACCGCTGCTGCCACAACTTGTATATGGAAAGACGTGCATATTAATATTATTGATACTCCCGGGCATGTGGATTTTACGGTTGAAGTAGAACGGTCGCTAAAAGTTTTGGATGGCGCGGTAGTGGTGTTTTGCGCGGTAGGAGGAGTTCAGCCTCAGTCGGAAACAGTGTGGCGTCAGGCTGATCGTTATAAGGTTCCCAGGATTGCTTTTGTAAATAAGATGGACAGGACCGGCGCTAATTTTTTTGCGGTGGTTGAACAAATAAGGGGAAGATTAGGGGCTCATTGCGCCGCGGTTCAGATACCTTCTGGTAAGGAAATGGAATTTAAAGGCAGTATTGATTTGATAGAGAAAAAGTTAGTGGTTTTTAAGGATGATTTGGGGCTGGATTTTGAGTATAAGGAGTTAGACAGTGAAATTTTGCCTGAAGTTGAGAAATACCGTAACATTTTAATTGAGAAATTAGCGGAAGTTGATGACAAGGTTATGGAGGATTATCTGCAGGGAAAAGAAATTTCCGTTAAGGCGATAAAAGAGGCGATAAGAAGAACGGTTGTCGCTAATAAATTTATTCCGATTTTTTGCGGGACTTCATTAAAAAATAAAGGTATACAGTTACTGCTGGATGGGGTATGCGATTATCTGCCTTCTCCGGTGGAGACTGGGTCAATAAAAGGTATTGATCCGCAAACTTCCGAGTTTGAAGAAATCACTGTTTCTTGCGAGGCTCCTCTTTGCGCGTTATGTTTTAAAATAGCGACGGATCCTTACGTAGGTAAGATTTATTATATAAGGGTTTATTCAGGCGTCTTGACTACCGGAGAATATATATATAACGCGACGAGGCGGGAGAGAGAGCGCGTGGCTAAGCTGGTAAAGATGCACGCTAATCATCAGGAGATTGTTGGCAGTGTTTCTGCGGGGGAAATCGCTGCTTGCGTAGGATTAAAAGATACAAAAACCGGGGATACCCTTTGTAATGAAAAAAAACAGATTTTGATTGAGGCAATGCGTTTTCCTGAGCCGGTAATTCAGCAGGCAATTGAACCGAAGACAAAGGATGCTCAGGAGAAATTAGGGCTTGCTTTGCATAAGTTGGAAGAAGAAGATCCATCTTTTCGCGTGGTGTATAACCAGGAGACAGGACAAACCCTGATCGCCGGAATGGGGCAGTTGCATCTTGAGATAATCATTGACCGAATCTTGCGCGAATTTAATGTTGAAGCAAGCGTGGGGTTGCCTCAAGTAGCATATCGGGAGACGATTACCCAAAAGACTTCCGTGGTTGGTAAATATATTCAACAGTCAGGTGGTCGCGGTCAATATGGGCATGTTGTTTTAGAGATGGAACCCCAAGAAGTTCCCGGAACAGGCGTTACTTTTGAAGATAAAATAAAAAGCGGCGCGATTCCCAGAGAATTTATTCCGTCGGTAAAGCAAGGGATTATGGGGGCGTCTAAAAGCGGAAGCTTGGCAGGGTACCCTGTTACTGATGTTTTGGTTAGATTGATAGATGGTTCATATCATGACGTAGACTCTTCAGAAATGGCTTTTCAGATGGCTGCTTCAATTGCTTTTAGCGATGGTTTAAAAAAAGCTAAGCCTATATTGCTTGAGCCGATTATGGATATAGAGGTTACTGTTCCTGAGGAATACATGGGGCAGGTAATCGGGGATTTGAGCGCGAGGCGCGCGAAGATAGTTTCGCTTGGCCAGCAGGTTAATCTGCGGATTATCAGGGCAAATGTTCCTCTTTCCGAGGTGTTTAATTATGCCACGGCAGTAAGGTCCCTGACGCAAGGCCGCGCGACATATACAATGGAGCCATTGATTTATGCTGAAGTGCCTTCACATATAACAGAGAAGATAAAGGCGGGTTTCAGTTCGGTAGGCGTAAGAAAAAGTTTTTAAGGGCTTCGCAAAAATCGTTCAGCCCTTAATCAAGTTCTTGTTGGGTTTTTTTAATAAGAACTAAAAAGGAGGTAATAATGGCTAAGGAAAAATTTTTAAGAACAAAACCACATGTAAACATTGGAACCATTGGCCACATTGATCACGGAAAAACTAGTCTTACTTCAGCTATTACGTTAGTATTATCAAAATTAGGTAGAGCGCAATTTAAAGCATATGCTGAAATTGCTAAGGGCGGCGCGGTAAGAGACGAAACTAAGATATTGACTATTTCAGTCGCGCACGTTGAATATGAATCTGAAAGCCGTCATTACGCGCATATTGATTGTCCCGGGCACGCCGATTATATTAAAAATATGATTACTGGCGCGGCACAGATGGATGGCGCGATATTGGTTGTTTCCGCGGCGGATGGCCCTATGCCTCAGACTAGAGAACATATTCTTTTGGCAAGGCAGGTTAATGTTCCGCATATAGTTGTATTTTTAAATAAGGTGGATGTGGTTAATGATAATGAGTTAATTGAGTTGGTTGAAATGGAGATAAGAGATCTTTTAACGAAATATAATTTTCCCGGAGATAAGACGCCTATAATTAAGGGAAGCGCTTTAAAGGCAATACAGGCAGGTGGGGACCCTAACAGTCCGGATTGCAAGGCTATTCTTGATTTGGTGAAGGCTTGCGATGAGTTTATTCCAATGCCAATCAGGGAAACGGATAAACCATTACTTATGGCTGTAGAGGATGTTTTTAGTATTGAGGGCAGGGGGACTGTTGGTACCGGAAGAATTGAACGCGGCAAGGTTAAGGTAAATGATGAAGTTGACTTGGTGGGTTTAAGGCCGGAAGTAAAGAGAACAGTTGTCACCGGGGTTGAAATGTTTAGAAAAATTATGGATGAGGCTCAAGCGGGGGATAATGTCGGTTTGCTTTTAAGAGGTGTCGATAAGCTTGATATAGAGCGCGGTATGGTTATTGCTGCTCCTAAGTCTATTACGCCGCATACCAAATTCAAAGCGCAGATCTATATTCTTACTAAGGAAGAGGGCGGGAGGCATACGCCATTCTTTAAGGGTTATAGGCCGCAATTCTATTTTCGTACCACTGATGTTACCGGAGCTGTAGTTTTGCCCGAGGGCGTAGAGATGGTTATGCCTGGCGATAATGTGAGCTTAGAAGTTGAGTTGATTATACCTATTGCTATGGAAAAAGAGTCACGTTTCGCGATTCGTGAAGGTGGGCGTACTGTTGGCGCGGGTGTGGTAACAGAGGTAATTGCTTAAAACACAGATTAACACGGATAAAAAAAATACGGATACCGCGGATAAAAAAATACGACGAAATCCGCAGGTATTTGTGACTAAAACATGCAGAAGATTCGGATTAAATTAAAAGCATACGATCATTGTCTTTTGGATCAGGCAGTAAAGGACATAGTGGAGGCTGTAAAGCGCACAGGCGCTGTTGTATCCGGGCCGGTGCCTCTTCCTACTAAGAGGGAGATTTATACGGTTTTGCGTTCTCCTGTGGTTGACAAGAAGTCGCGTGAGCAGTTTGAGTTATCTACTCATAAGCGTCTTGTTGAAATATTTGAGCCGACTGCTAAGACAATAGATTCATTAAAAAAATTAAATTTACCTGCTGGCGTGGATATAGAGATTAAATAACTATGGATGCGCGCGGATAAAAAAAGAGATTGCTGAAAAAAATAAAAATAGACAGCAATCTCTAGTCTCAGAAAAAAAATCGCGCATATTAGTGATTAAAAAAATGACAGGTCTATTAGGCAAAAAAATAGGGATGACACAGGTTTTTAACGAAAGTGGCGAGCGAGTTGGCGTCACTGTAATTGAGGCCGGGCCATGTTTGGTTCTAGCGATAAAGGAAAAGGTTGTGCAAATAGGTTTTGACCTTGCAAAAGAAAATCGCGTAAAGAAACCTTTGCTAGGGTTTTTTAAAAAAATAAATGTTGCTCCTTGCAAGGTGATTAAGGAATTTTTTAAAGATGCTAGTAAAGAATATAAGGTAGGAGAGGAACTTAAGGTGGATATGTTTAAGCCGGGAGATTATGTGGATGTTACGGGTATCTCAATCGGCAAAGGGTTTCAGGGAGGGATGAAGCGTTGGCATTGGCAAGGCGGGCCGGAAACACACGGTTCCACATCTCATCGCAGAGTCGGTTCTATAGGTTCAAGTACTACCCCTGGCAGGGTTTTTAAGGGGCATCATATGCCGGGACATATGGGCGCGCAAAAGAAAACCTTACAGAATCTGCAGGTTGTGAGTTCTGATAATCAGAACAACTTATTATTGATAAAAGGCGCTGTTCCGGGTTGCAAGAATGGTTATTTAGTTATAAGAGAGGCAAAGAAAAAGAGAGCTAAGTTATTGGGTTAGTCAGTGAGTGGGTTAAAGAATTTAACTGGCAATCAGGATAACTGGTAAATTAAAAGATGATTACCTTACCTATATATAATACCGAAGGCAAAGAAGTAGGAACTATAGAATTAAATAGCGCTGTTTTTGATGGCACGGTTAATAAAGATGCTATATATCAGGCAATTGTAGAATACCGCGCTAATCAGAGAAAGGGCTTGGCTTCTACTAAAACAAGGGGAGAGGTTTCAGGTGGAGGCCGTAAACCTTGGCGGCAAAAAGGGACTGGCCGGGCAAGGGTTGGTTCTACGCGTTCGCCTTTGTGGCGTCATGGTGGTGTGGTGTTTGGGCCTCATCCACGGGATTTTTCTTATAATCTGCCCCAGAAAATTAAATCTTTGGCTTTAAAATCTATCCTTAATGCCAGGATTGAAGAGGGTAAGTTTATTGTTCTGGATGAGTTAAAGTTGGAAAACGCGAAGACAAAAGAAGCGGAAAAAATATTTTTTAACTTGAAGATAGATTCTAAAAAAATGAAACCTCGCAGTGTTTTGTTTTTATCAGATAAGTTAAGCGATAAATTAAGATTGGCTTTGCGTAATATTGAATTCTTAAGCTTAAGTTTCGCGAAGGATACAAATGCTTATGAAGTAACAAGTAGCCAGAAAATAATTATAACTAAGGATGGTTTAAGCGAATTAACAAATAGATTGATAAATAAGAAATCTTTAGATTGTTGAAGGATAAAGCGAGGTTAAGATGGACGCGCAAGATATAATTAAGGCTTTGATACGTACTGAAAAGGCAACTTTACATGAGTCGCAAAGAAAATATTTATTTTTAGCTAATAATTGCGCTAATAAGATACAGATAAAGCACGCGGTAGAGCAGTTGTATAAAGTAAAGGTCAAGGATGTAAATACGTTTATTTCTATGGGCAAGCTAAAAAGGGTTAGGCAGCAATTAGGAAAAGCTCCGGATTTTAAAAAGGCAGTAGTAACGTTAAAGGAAGGGCAAAAAATAGAAACAGTGTAACATTTAATGTGAGGCAATTCGTTATTAAATATGGCACTTAAAACATATAAACCAACAACGCCTTCAAGGCGATGGATGAGCGGACATGATTTTTCAGAAATTACCAAGGATGAGCCTGAGAAATCATTAATTCGGCCGATTAAAAAAACTGGCGGTAGAAATGTCTATGGACGCGTAACTGTGAGGCATCGCGGCGGCGGCCATAAGAGGATGCTGCGTATTATAGACTTTAAAAGGGATTTGTTTGATGTAATTGGCAAGGTTATCGCTATCGAGTATGATCCAAATCGTTCCGCGAGAATTGCTTTAATTGAATATCAAAATAAAGTAAAGCGTTATATTTTAGCGCCAATGGGTTTGGGCGTAGGTGATGAAGTGATTTCATCAAACAAGAAAGACATTGAGCTTAAACTAGGTAATTGCTTGTCTTTACGCTATATACCATTAGGCAGATTGATTCATAATGTCGAATTAAAAAAAGGCCATGGCGGCCAGATTGTCCGAAGCGCGGGTTCTAGCGCGCAGATTATGGCTAAGGAAGGAGAGCATGCCCATATAAAGCTTCCGTCAGGAGAAGTAAGACTGGTAAGCTTGGATTGTCGCGCGAGTATTGGGCAGTTGGGTAATATTGAGCATGAGTCAATAAGTATTGGAAAAGCAGGCAGGTCTCGTTGGATGGGTATAAGGCCGACTGTAAGAGGGTTGGCAATGAATCCAGTAGACCATCCGCATGGCGGTGGTGAAGGAAAGTCAGGGCAAGGTAATCCGCATCCTGTTAGTCCTTGGGGGCAGCCAACAAAAGGTTACAGGACAAGAAATCGAAAGAAATATTCTAATAAATTTATTATTAAGAGAAGAAAATAAAAGTAAATAACGAAGCGAGGGAATAATGCCGCGTTCATTAAAAAAAGGTCCATACGTAGAGGAATGTTTATTAAAAAAAATTGAAAAAGCGCGCAGGAGTGGAGCGCGTCAGGCTATAAAAACCTGGTCAAGGCGTTCCACTGTAATTCCTGATTTTGTGGGTTTGACTTTTGCGGTTCATGACGGCAGAAAGCACGCTCCTGTTTTTATTACTGAAAATATGGTGGGGCATAAGTTAGGAGAATTCGCGCCTACGCGTACTTTTAGAAAGCATGGCGGCGTAAAAGCGAAGAAAGCGGTAGAAAAAACATAACCATTAACCATTAACCATTAACTATTAACCATTAACTATTAACCATTAACTATTAACCATTAAAATGATAGCGAAGGCAGAAGGAAAATTTTTAAGAGTTTCAGCCACAAAGGTAAGGCAGGTAATAGATTTAATCCGGCTTAAAGATGCTTTAGTCGCGCAGAGTATCCTTAGTAATATAAATAAGAGGCCAAAAGAATATCTTATAAAGCTTTTGAAATCCGCGATTGCTAACGCGAAAAATAAGGGTTTTAATTTAGAACAGCTTTATGTATCAAAGATAGTATGCAACGTTGGGCCAACATGGAAAAGATTTAAGGCTGCCGCGTTTGGCAGAGCCGCGCCAATAAAAAAGAGGACAGCGCATATCAGGATAGAATTAGATATTAAGAATTAAATTAATGTTTTAGTGTTTAGTGTATAGTTTTTGGTTTTTCTATCCGCTAAACGCTAAACGCTAAACGCTAAATAACGAAGCGAGGGAACTAATGGGACAGAAGGTACATCCGTTTTCATTTAGAATAGGTGTTATTAGGACTTGGCATAGCCGGTGGTTTGTGAAGCCTAAGGATTACGCGAAGTTTATTTATCAAGATTATCAGATGAGGAAATTTATTAAGACTAAATACAAGCAGGCGGCAATATCCAAGATCATTATAGAGCGTTTGGCTGAGAGAATAAAAGTTCGTATATTTTCAGCCAGGCCCGGTATTATTATAGGCAGGCATGGCGCGGATATAGAACGTTTACGTGAAGAGTTGAATAACATAGCAAAAAGTGGAATATCTGTTGATATAGAGGAGATAAAGAATCCGGGAGCTGACGCGCAGTTAGTGGGAGAAAATATCGCTTTTCAGATAGAAAAAAGGGTTGCTTTTCGCAGGGCGGTAAAACGGGCAATGGAGCAGGCAATGAACGCGAAAGCAAAAGGAATAAGGGTTAGTTGCGCTGGCCGATTGAATGGCGCGGAGATGTCGCGTACTGAAACCTATAAACAAGGAAAAGTTCCTCTTCAAACTTTGCGCGCTGATATTGATTATGGTTTTGCTGAAGCCCTGACTACGTATGGTTTGATTGGAGTAAAAGTTTGGATTTATAAGGGTGATATACTTACTAAAAGAATAGTAGAAGAAATAACTGAAAAGAAGCCAACAACCAGTAACCAGTAACCAGTAACCAGTAACCAACAACCAGTAACCAAAAAAATTAGTTTTGTTTTTTAGTAGTTGATGACTGGTTTTTTTTGAACGAAGTGAGGGTGAAATGGCATTAATGATGCCCAAAAGAGTTAAATATCGTAAGTTACAAAAAGGCCAAAGGCGCGGTGTGGCTACCACTGGATGTGATTTGGCTTTTGGTGAGTTTGGATTAAAAGTTTTGGAAAACGGGTGGATTAAGAACGCGCAGATTGAGGCAGTGCGTGTAATTTTGGCTCGACAATTGCATAAAGGGGGGAAGCTTTGGATTCGGATTTTTCCAGATAAGTCTATCACTAAGAAGCCCGCGGAAGTGCGTATGGGTAAGAGAAAAGGAGATCTGGATCATTGGGTTGCAGTTGTAAAGAGAGGCAAAATTTTATTTGAATTGGGTGGTGTCCCTGAAGAATACGCAAAGCGTTGTTTCGGACTTGCCGCGTATAAACTTCCATTAAGGGTAAAATTTATAAGTCGTCAACATAGATAAACACGGATAGACACGGATATAAAAGGCACGGATAGGCGCGGATAAAAGAATCTGTGTATAAAAAAATGAAAATTAACGAATTACGCAATTTAAGTAAAGAAGAATTGATGTTAAAGGAAAAAGCCTATAAAGAAGAGCTTTTTAAGTTAAACCTGCAGCGTTATGGGGGAAGGGTTGAGAAACCGCATAGTTTTTCTTTGGTTAAAAAAAATATTGCGTGGATAAAAACTATTTTGAACGAAAAGAAGAACACGGATACACACAGATAGATAGAACACGGATACAATAGAGCACGGATACACACGGATATTTAATCTGCGTGTAGCTGTGTTAAAAAAAATGGGAAAAAGAAAAGAATTTGTTGGCCAGGTAATTAGCGATAAGATGCAAAAAACCGTAATTGTTAAAATAGTACGCCTTGTTAAGCATCCGAAATATGGTAAGGTTGTTAAAAAATGCACTAAATTTAAGGCCCATGATGAAAAAGGCGCTGCTAAAACAGGCGATATTGTAAAAATAGAAGAAACAAGGCCTTTGTCAAAAGATAAGCATTTTCGTGTTATTGAGATTGTTAAAAAAGCGCAAATTACGCATATCGATTTAGTGACGGATAAGATTGAAACAGATAGTGTTGTGCGTGAAGCGTGAAGCGTCGTGCGTGAAGCGTAAAACACACGAAATACGCTTCATGAGGAAAGAGGGGATTAAATGATACAATTACGTACAATATTTAAGGTGGCTGATAATACTGGAGCAAAACGCGCGGCATTTATTGGTGTTTTAGGCCGTATGAATATGCTTCGCGCTGAATTGGGGGATATTATAAATGTAAATATTAAAGAATCTTCCCCCGGCGCGATTGTAAAGAAGGGGGAGGTTGCTAGAGCAGTTATTGTCAGGACAAAAATGCCTATAAGGCGGCAGGACGGTTCAGTGTTGAGGTTTGACCATAATGCTATTGTGTTTATAGACGCGCAGTCAAACCCCAGAGGTACGCGCGTTTTTGGTCCGGTTGCGCGTGAGTTAAGGGATAAAAAGTTTACGAAAATTATATCATTAGCGCCGGAAGTCATTTGAAAGTTAGCCGCTTAATCGGTGAGCCAGTTAACTGTTTGAACTGGCAAACCGGTAAACCGGTAAACCGGTAAACCAAAAAATGTTAAAGATAAAAAAGGGTGATTTAGTTCAGGTAATCAAAGGCAAGGACAGGGGAAAAACAGGAAAGGCGCTTGAAGTAAAGCTTTTGGCTAAGCGAATTATTGTTGAAGGCATAAATTTAGCTAAAAAACATAAGCGTCAAACACGTCAGGATCAGCAGGGCGGAATTATATCGGTTGAGATGCCGATAAGTATTTCAAATCTTATGTTTTTTTGCAAGCGCTGCAATAAGCCTGTGCGTTTAGGATTTATGATTTTAAAAGATAATACAAAGGTAAGGATTTGTAAGAGCTGTAAAGAAACTGTATAATTAAAACGTCGTGTGTTATGTGTCAGGGGTTCTGCGTCTAAAAAAAAGACGCATAACGCAAGACGCATAACGCAAAACGCATAACGCAAAAATGACCCCAAGACTTTTAGAAAAATACAGAAATGAAATAGTTCCGCACATGATGAAAACTTTTGGCTTGAAAAATAAATTTGCTGTGCCTGTAATAAAGAAGATTGTGGTAAATATGGGTGTTGGCGAAGCGGTTACAGATGTCAAGATCTTGGAAAAATCAATGGAAGAATTGAGTCTGATAGTTGGGCAGAAGCCAATAACGAGAAGAAGCAAAAAAGCCATCTCAAACTTTAAACTTAAGGCCGGCGCTCTTGTTGGTTGCAAGGTTACTTTAAGAAGAGCAATTATGTATGAGTTTATGGATAGGTTTATAAATGTCGCGTTGCCGCGTATCCGTGATTTTAGGGGTGTTTCAGCCGATTCCTTTGATAAGGCATTTAATTATACCTTAGGATTGACGGAGCAAGGTATATTCCCTGAGGTTGACTATGATAGAATAACACATGTACAGGGAATGGATATTACGTTTGTGATTAAAAATGCTAAATTAAAAGAGCAGTCTAAGGAGTTGTTAAAGCAGTTTGGCATGCCTTTTGCTTCAAAAGAAAAATAATTATTCAGAGTTTAACCAAGTTCTCGCTGGGTTTTTCAGCAAGAACTAATTGGTAGAAAATAATGGCAAAGAATTCACAGATAGCAAGGTGGAAAAGAGCTCCTAAGTTTTCAGCACGCAAATATAATCGTTGTTCTATTTGCGGAAGATCCGGTGGTTATTTGAGAAGGTTTAAGCTTTGTCGATTATGCTTTAGAGAATTGGCTGGGCAGGGCTTGCTACCCGGAGTAAAAAAGGCGAGCTGGTAATAAAAATAGCGTATAGCGTTTAGCGTATAGGAAAGCGGATAGAAAAACTAAACGCTAGTTGCTAGCTGCTAGTTGCTAGTTGCTAGCTAGCTATCCGCTATCCGTTATCCGCTAAACGTTTAATAAAAGAGGGAAAAAATGTCGAGAACAGATCTGATAGCTGACGCGTTAACGATTATACGTAATGCCATAATGGTAAAAAAAGATTTTACGGATATTCCCGCATCGAATATTTTGATATCCATTTTAGAGATATTAAAAAGAGAAAATTATATTGAGAATTTTAAATTAATAGAAGATGATAAACAAGGAACAATAAAAGTTTATTTAAAGTATATTGCCGAGAAGTCTGCGATAAAAAATTTGAGAAGGATATCTAAGTCGAGTTTGCGTGTTTATGTGAAAGGCGAAAATATTCCTTTAGTTTTACGTGGAAGGGGATTAGCTATAATTTCAACTTCTAAAGGGATTCTGACGGATAAAGAGGCGCGTCAGTTAGGTGTTGGCGGAGAAGTTATCGCGTATGTATGGTAAGAGATAGCGTATAGCGTATAGAAAAACTAAACGCTAAATAAAAGAGGGAACAATGTCAAGGATAGGGGGGAAACCCATAATTATACCAAAAGAAGTAAAGGTTGAAATTAAGGATGGCTATATTTACGCGCAAGGGCCTAAGGGTAATTTTGGCGTGGCCTTGCATAGCCGGATTAATCTGGAAACAAAAGAGAATCAGATTTTTGTCAAGCGCGTAAGTGATATAAAGTTGGATAAATCTCTTCATGGCCTGTATCACGCCCTTATTGTTAATATGTTTAAAGGGGTTACAGAGGGATATTTAAAAGAACTTGAAATTATTGGAGTAGGATATAAGGCGCAGGTTGAGGGTAGAAATTTGAAGTTACATTTGGGTTTTTCTCATCCGATAGATTTTTTAATTCCTGAAGGCATTGAGATAGAAACGCCAAAACAAACGCAGATTATAATAAGGGGTATTGATAAGGAAAAGGTTGGCCATGTATCTCATTCAATACGCTCTATTCGTCCTCCGGAGCCGTATAAGGGTAAAGGGGTTCGCTTCGCGGGTGAGTATGTAAAGAAAAAGGCGGGTAAGGCGCAGGCAACTAGTAAATAACGAGAGATACTAGATATCAGGAAAAATTAGTTTTGGTAACTGGTAATTGGTAACTCCCGAGTGAAACGAGGATAAAATGCTTAAAAAAGATTTATTAAGATTAAAAAGACATAAAACAATAAGATTAAAAATGTGTGGAACTTCGTTAAGGCCGCGTTTAATTGTGCGAAGAAGCTTATTGCATTTTTATGCCGTACTTGTAGATGATGTAAAAAATACGACTTTGATTTCTGTGTCTACTAATGATAAAGAAATAAAGCAAAAACTTTCTCTAGGTAGTTCGACGGAGCCTACCTCGAGCGCTGTTAAGGCCATTGCTACAGGCGGTAATGTTAAAGCAGCGCGGTTTTTAGGCGAGATATTTGCCGCAAAAGCAAAAGAAGCGGGTTTTACAAAGGTTGTGTTTGATCGCGCGGGTTACTTATATCATGGGAGAGTAAAGGCGTTTGTTGAGGCCTTAAGAAAAAAAGGAATGGAGCTTTAAGAAATGCGGGAAATCAATATTGAGCGAGAGTCAGAATTAATAGAGAAGGTAATTACGATTAATCGCGTAACAAAGGTAACCAAGGGCGGTAAAAAGTTGCATTTTAGCGCTTTGGTAGTAGTAGGTAATACAAAGGGTATGGTAGGTTTCGCGCAGGAAAAGGCAAATGAGGTTGCTGACGCGATACGCAAAGCTTTGCTTAAAGCAAAGAAAAGCCTTATTAGAGTGCCTCTTGAGGGTGCAACAATTCCTCATGAAGTGATAGGCGAATTTGGCGCGGCAAAGGTTCTTTTGAAACCCGCGTCAGAAGGAACAGGTGTAATTGCTGCTGGACCCGTAAGGGCGGTATGCGAGGCCGTGGGAATTAAGGATATTTTGACCAAGTGCCTTAAATCTAATAATCCGGTAAATGTTATCAAGGCTACGGTAAAGGGCCTGCAAGATTTAAAAATTTAGTAAATATCTAGAATATAAAGGCCGCCGGTGTAGTTTTTTAGGAATACTTTAGCGGTTTCTTAAACTGGTTAATACTGAAAAACCCTTTGTAGGGGTCGGATTCATCCGACCCGCAAAATATATTTTGACGGGCTCAATAAATTGATCCCCTACAAATTAATTTAAACATGCGGTTTTTTCAGTGATAACTAAATTAATAAGGGAAAAATGGAAAAGAAAGAGATAGAAAATGGAGTTGGATTACATAATCTAAAAGCGCCAGTCGGGGCTATGAAAAAGAAGAAACTTTTAGGCCGAGGCCCTAGTTCCGGGCATGGTAAGACTTCTACGCGTGGCAGCAAGGGGCAAACCTCTCGCGCGGGAAGAGATTTTTATCCTGGATTTGAAGGTGGACAAACACCTTTGATTCGCAGAATGCCTAAAAGAGGTTTTACTAGTAAATTTAAGAAAAAATATCAACTAGTAAATTTAAGCGATTTAAGCAGATTGAGTGAGTCAATTATAACATTAGATTTACTGCAGGAAAAAGGCTTAATTAAAGATAAGGCAGGGTTAGTAAAAATTTTGGGTGGCGGGGAAATAAAAAATCCTGTCAGTGTCTGTGCCCATGTTTTTTCTAAAAAGGCTTCTCAGAGTATTATAAACGCGGGCGGGACAGTTGAGCGGATAGCGTAGAGAAATCTACGCTTATATATATATCCTAAAAAATGTTTAGTGCGTTAATAAATTCATTTAAAATTCCTGATTTAAAAAGAAGGCTTATAATTACCGCGATGCTTCTTGTTGTGTATCGCGTTGGTTGTTACATACCTACGCCCGGAATAGATGGAGCGGCTTTAGCTGATTTTTTTGGTAGAGTCGCTAAAACTCAAGGAGGGGCAATATTTGGCATAATTAATATGTTCTCCGGAGGCGCAATGGAGAAGCTTACTATATTCGCGTTAGGAATTATGCCTTATATTTCCGCGTCAATTATTTTGCAGCTTTTAACCGCGGTTGTGCCAGCGTTGGAAAAAATAAGCAAGGAAGGTAAAGCGGGATATGAAAAAATAAATCAGTATACTCGTTATGGGACAGTCGCGTTGGCAATAGTTCAATCATTTTTTATTGCTCTTTGGCTTGAGAATCCGGCGCGTTTCCAGGGTTTGAGAATAGTTATGCATCCGGGTTGGGGTTTTAGAATGTTAACTGTGCTTACATTAACTACTGGTACGATATTTATTATGTGGTTAGGTGAGCAAATACAGGAAAGAGGGATTGGTAACGGTATATCTTTAGTTATTAGCGCGGGTATTATTTCCAGGATTCCTTCAGCGTTAAAGCAACTCTATGACTTAGTCTCTCCGTTTGCTCCTTCACATAGGCAAATTCAGCTTCTTACTTTAGTAGTTATGTCGGCATTACTTGTGGGCGTGGTTTTTGCGGTTATCATGATTACTCAGGCAATGAGAAAAATACCTGTGCAATACGCGCGAAGAGTTGTAGGGCAAAAAGTATATGGCGGTCAGAGTACCTATATACCTTTAAAAGTAGATACAGCCGGAGTTATCGCTATAATCTTTGCCCAATCAATAATTCTTTTTCCGGCAACCTTGGCCTCATTTATTCCTAATGAAGGATTTCAAAGATTGGCGCAGGGTTTAATCAGGGGGCATTTGCTTTATACTGCCGTGTATGCGTTGTTAATTATGTTTTTTTGCTATTTTTATACCGCTATAGTTTTTAACCCCACTGATCTTTCCGACAATATGAAGAAATATGGAGGTTTTATTCCGGGGATAAGGCCGGGAGCTGCCACTGCTGAGTTTTTGGATTATGTAATGACTAGGATTACGCTGGCAGGCGCTACGTTTATAGCTTTTATCGCGATTTTTCCGGATTTTCTTATGGCATGGCTTAAAGTGCCATATTTGGTGGCTTCTTTTTTCGGCGGCACAGGTATATTGATTACTGTGGGAGTAATGCTGGATACCTTAAAGCAGATAGAGTCACATCTTTTAACGCATCATTACGATGGATTTATTAAGTCAGGGCAGATTAAGGGAAGAAGATAGCAAAAAAAGTAAAAAGTCAAAAGTCAAAAGTCAAAAGTTCAATTCAAAAGTTAAAATTTTAAAATCAGCGTAGCAAAGTTTTATCCTTTAAAAGTAGAACCGATTATGGAGATTTTTAGGTGAGAATTATATTATTAGGCCCTCCGGGAGCAGGCAAGGGAACCCAGGCGAAGAGATTATCAAAAGAATTTGGTTTGTCGCATATTTCTACAGGGGATATCTTAAGGAAAAATGTTTTGGAGGTTACGCAGTTAGGGGTACAGGCGAAGGATTATATGGAGCGCGGTTTGCTTGTTCCTGATGATCTGGTTAGCCAGATGATAACTCAACGATTCAGCCAACCGGATGTTAGAAATGGTTTTTTGTTAGACGGTTATCCGCGTAATATTAATCAAGCGGAGACTTTAGAGCAAGTTTTTTTGAAAGAAAATTTGAGTATTGATTTTGTGATTTATCTTGATACTAGCGAGAAAACGGTTTTACAGCGGCTCACCGGGCGCAGGGTATGCAGTAATTGCGGATTAATTTTTCATATAAAAAATATGCCGCCTAAAAAAGCCGGAATTTGCGATGCCTGTCTTGGCGCGCTTTATCAGAGAAACGACGATAATGAGGAAACGGTAAAAAAGCGCCTTGAGGTTTATGAAAAAGAGGTTTCCCCTTTATTAGAATATTACGAGGTCCGGCATAAGCTGCATCGCTTGTCAGGTGATGAGGATGCTGAGATTGTCTTGAATAAAATCATCAGTCTTGTAAGCGCGAATTAACACGAATAAAGTAAGTACGAATTATCACGAATTATTTGTGGAAATTCGATCAGAATTCGTGGACATTCGTGTTCAAAGTGATGCAAATATCAATAAAGTCCGAAAAAGATTTAGAGATGTTAAGAAAATCAGGCAAGATTTTAGCTAGGGTTTTGAAAGAATTGCGTAAGGCAGTAAAACCAGGCGTATCTACGGCTCAACTAAATCAAATCGCGGAAGAATTGATACGCAAAGAGGGAGCTGTAGCTGCTTTTAAGGGTTATCAGGGGTTTCCATCGAGCATATGCGCGTCTATAAATGAAGAAATTATTCATGGAATTCCTGCTGATAGAAAATTAAAAGAGGGTGATATCATAAGCTTAGATCTGGGTATAAATTATGAAGGTTACTTTTGCGATGCCGCGATTACCTTGCCAGTAGGCCTAATAAGTTCGCGTTTAAGGAAATTAATTGAAGTGGCTAAAAAAGCGCTGGTTTTAGGTATAAAACAGGCTCGGCCCGAAAATCACGTATCCGATATATCTTCAACTATTCAAAATTATGTAGAAAAAAATGGCTTTTCTGTGATAAGGGAATTTGCTGGCCATGGGGTAGGATTTAATTTGCATGAAGAGCCTCAGATACCTAATTTTGGCAAACCTCATCAAGGCCCAATATTAAAAAGCGGTATGGTATTTGCTATCGAACCGATGGTAAATATGGGAACATGGGAAACTCTTACCTTGGAAGATGGCTGGACAGTAGTAAGTAAGGATGGTTTTCCATCAGCGCATTTTGAGCACACGGTCGCTATTACAGAGCGTGGACCGGAGATATTGACGATGTTAAATTGATAATATTTTAAATCTCTAATCATTAAAATGGCTAAAGAAGAACTGATTGAGGTAGAAGGAAAGATAATTGAAACGCTTCCTAATGCTATGTTTAGGGTTGAGATTGAAAATAAGCATGTTGTCCTGGCTCATGTGTCAGGTAAAATGCGGATGAATTTTATAAGGATTTTGCCGGGAGATAAAGTGAGGTTGGAATTGTCTCCCTATGATTTGAATAGAGGGAGAATAACTTTTAGGATTAAATAGTTTTCACTCTGCAAAGTGGAAATTTAATTTAGAGGAAATTAAAATTGAAAGTAAAAGCGTCAGTAAAGAAAATTTGCGATAAATGCAAGGTAATTAAAAGAAGAGGCGTAGTTCGGGTGATTTGTTCTACCCCTAAACATAAGCAGAGACAGGGGTAATGCATTTTAATTCCGATAAGCGAAAGCGAGGAGGCATATGCCGAGAATTTTAGGTGTTGATATTCCTAAGGAAAAAAGGGTTGATGTTGCTTTGAGATATCTTTATGGGGTAGGTAAGGCGATGTCTAATATAATACTTAAAGAGGCAAATATAGATTTTAGTAAACGCGCTAAAGATTTGACCGAAGATGATATTTCGCATATCGTTGGCGTTATACAGAAAAAAAACTTTATGGTTGAAGGTGACTTGCGCCGTGATATATCTCAGAACATAAAGAGATTGGTGGAGATCGGTTCGTGGAGGGGTTCAAGGCATAAGAAAGGCCTTCCAGTAAGGGGGCAAAGAACGCGCACTAACGCTAGAACCAGAAAAGGCCCGCGTAAAGGCGGTTTAGCCCTGGTAAAGAAACCGGAAGCAAGGAAATCTGCCGCACCTGTTAAGGCAGTTGCGCCTAAGGGGAAATGAAGTAGTAATACGAGATACGGAGGATTTAATGGCTATTAAAGATAAGGCAAAAAAGAAAAAAATCGCAAAAGGCGTAACTTCAGGGGTTGCTCATATTCAGGCAAGTTTTAATAATACAATAATTGCTATAACTGATAAACAGGGAAATGTGATTGCCTGGTCAGCTCCGGGTTGTGTTGGATACAGCGGTTCAAAGAAATCCACACCTTTTGCTGCCCAAATAGCCGCTGCTGATGCGGCAAGAAAGGCTAAAGATGTAGGGATTAAGGATGTGGCTGTGTTGGTGAAAGGCCCGGGATTTGGCCGTGAATCGGCGATAAGGGCGTTGCAAGCCGCGGGGCTTATCATAACTTCCATAAAAGATGTAACTCCTATCCCTCATAATGGATGCCGTCCTAAGAAGAAGAGGAGAGTGTAACCGCAGAGGCGCAGAACAAGAATGAAAAAGATAGATTCCGCAAAGGCGCAGAGAAAATTTTTACGTTCTCTGCTAACGTGTAGTTAATAGAGGATTCTGCGTAATCTGCGGTTGCAAGGGAGGATAAAAATTAATGGCTCGGTATATTGATGCGGTTTGTAGGTTGTGTCGTCGTGAAGGAGAAAAATTATTTTTAAAAGGTACGAAGTGTTTTGGGCAAAAGTGCGCTATGACGAAAAGGGCTTACGCTCCAGGCCAGCATGGCGCGGCCAGAAAACAGAAACTTTCTAATTACGGAGTGCAGTTAAGAGAGAAGCAGAAAGTAAAAAGGATATATGGGGTTCTGGAAAAACAGTTTCGCGGGTATTTCGAGGTTGCTTCAAAAACAAAGGGTGTAACCGGCAAGGTGCTATTGCAGTTATTGGAAACAAGATTAGATAATGCGGTATTTCGTATGGGCCTGGCGAATTCAAGATCTCAAGCAAGGCAGATTGTGAGGCACAATCATATTTGCGTGAATTCTATTCGCGTAAATATTCCGTCTTATTTGATAAGCGTGAACGATATTATTCAGGTGAAAACAAAGGAAAAGGCGTTGAATAAAATTAAGGAGAATTTGGAGATTTCTAAAGATAGAACTGTTCCTTCATGGCTTGAATTTAATTTGAATGAATTGTCTGCGAGGGTTGTAAGGTTACCGGAAAAGGAGGATATACAACAACCAATCCATGAGCAGCTGATAGTAGAGTTATATTCAAAATAACAAAGGTTAGAATTTACCGACAAACGAAGTGAGGAGGTAAGATGGGCATAAAATGGAGAGATTTTCAGTTACCAAAAAGATTAGAGTGTGATGAGTCTTCATATACCGATACTTATGGAAAGTTTATTGCCGCTCCTTTTGAAAGAGGTTACGGTGTTACCGTAGGGAATTCCTTAAGGCGGGTTTTGCTTTCTTCAATAGAGGGGAGCGCTATAACTTCCGTTAAAATAGCCGGCGCGCAGCATGAGTTTTTTGCGATACCGGGTGTGCTTGAGGATGTTCCGGAGATTATCTTGAACATAAAGAATATTGTGTTAAGGTCGCATTCTAAAATTCCTAAAACCATATATTTGAAAAAAACAGAGAAGGGGGAGATAAAAGCAAAGGATATTGAGACAGATGAAACGATAGAGATTATCAATCCGGATTTACACATCGCTACATTAACTACAGATACAAAGCTCAATATTGAAATGGAGGTTTCAAAAGGCAGAGGTTATGTCAGCGCGGAGTCAAATAAAAAGGAAAATTTTTCTATTGGCCAGGTCCCGATTGATTCTATATTTACTCCGATTAAGAAGGTAAATTATTTTGTTGAGAATACACGAGTAGGCCAGCGAACCGATTATGATAAGTTGATTTTGGAGATATTCACAAATGGGGCGATAACGTCGAAGGACGCGCTTCTTTACGCGTCAAATATACTGCAAAGGCACTTCGATATTTTTGTTGGTTTTGGGCAGTTGCCGGAAGAATCTTTAGAGGAAGAGCCCGAGGTGAGCAAAGAGGAAACTATTTTTTATGAGAAACTTTCGCTTCCAATTACAGAACTTGAGTTATCCGTAAGGAGCTCAAACTGTTTAGGGGAGGCGGGAATTAAGATTATCGCGGATCTCGTAAAGAGAACAGAAGATGAGATATTGGCTTTTAAGAATTTTGGTAAAAAATCTTTAACTGAAATAAAGGAACTTCTTGCCGGAATGGGTTTAACTTTAGGCATGCAGGTGGATAATAAGAAATTAAAGAAATAGCGTAGAGCGTATAGCGGATAGCGGATAGAAAAACTAAAAACTAAACGCTATACGCTAAACGCTAAAACATTAATTTGACAGGACAATATGAGACATAGAAAAAAAAGGCTGGATATAAATCGTTTTACTAGTTGGCGTAAGGCAACGTTGAAGAGCATGGCGGCAAATTTATTTATACACCAGAGCATTAGAACTACTTGCGCTAAGGCGAAGGCAGTGAGGCCATTGGTTGAAAAGCTTGTTTCCTTGGCTAAGGTGAATACCCTTTTCGCGAAAAGGCGTGCCTTTATCATGCTTGGCGACCATAAGCTAGTAAGCGTGCTTTTTAGCGAAATCGGCCCGCGGTTTGTTAACAGGGTAGGCGGCTATACAAGAATTATAAAAATTGGTTCAAGACGCGGTGATAATGCTGAAGTGGTGATATTTGAGCTTACAGAGATTAAGAAAAAGGAACCCAAAAAACTTAAAGAAAAAATTGTTGAAGAAAAAGAGCATCAGGAAAATACCGCCATTAAAGAGAAACCGCCTATTGTTAAAAAGCCTGCCAAGAAGTTTCTTGGTGGTATAAAAAGTATATTTAAGAAAAAAAGTGATTCTTTATAATAAATTCGTTATGCCCGTTTGCCCGTTGTCCGTTTGCCCGTTTTAACAGGCTAACAGGTTAACAGGTTAACAGGTTAGCCGGCTAACTGGACATGCGTATAGATACAAGGATTGCGGAACGCTTAAAGAAGATTCATCCATCTCCGACTCTTGCCATAACCTCGAAAGCCAAACAGTTAAAATCACAAGGCTGTGATGTGGTTAGTTTTGCGGCGGGCGAGCCTGATTTTGATACCCCCGATTTTATAAAAGATGCCGCTATCTGCGCGATAAAAAACGGATTTACTAAATACACCCCTACAACCGGAACCTCTGAATTAAAAAAACTCATTTCCGATAAATTTAAAAAAGACAATTCCATAGATTATCCTTCCAGCCAAATTGTTGTTTCTTGCGGCGCCAAGCACAGTATTTTTAACGCTTTGCTTGCCTTAGTCAATCCTAAAGACGAGGTTTTGATTCCTGTTCCCTATTGGGTTAGTTATCCTGAAATGGTTCATGTCTGCGAAGGAATTCCGCGCTTTATTAAAACTTCCGCGAAAAATAATTTTAAAATCACGGTAAAAGATTTAGAAAAACACTCAAGCCCTAAAACAAAGGTGTTCATATTAAATAGTCCTTCTAATCCGACGGGTTCTGTTTATACAAAAGAGGAACTGCTTGATTTGGCGGATATTTGCGTAAAGAAAAATATCTTTGTTATAAGTGATGAGATATATGAAAAACTTATTTACGATAATTTGAAACATTTTTCCATTGCTAGCTTTAATAAAGATATATACGATCTTACGATTACTGTAAACGGTTTATCCAAGAGCTATTCTATGACTGGTTGGCGCATTGGCTATCTGGGCGCCCCGCTCGATGTAGTTGAGGCAGTGTCTAAGCTACAGGATCACTCTACGTCTAATCCTACTTCAATTGCCCAAAAGGCGGCAGAGGCAGCGCTTGGGGGGAAGGAAGATTTCATAAAAGAACTTGCTTGTGAGTTTCAGAAAAGAAGGGAATACTGTATTATGAGGCTTGGGGCAATGAAGAAGATAAGTTGTGTTGTGCCAAGAGGAGCATTCTATATTTTTTGTAATATTTCTAAAACAGGTTTGGATTCTTTGAGTTTAGCCCAGAGGTTGCTTGATGAAACATATGTGGCGCTTATTCCAGGAGATGGTTTTGGCGAGCCTGATTATGTGCGTATAAGTTTTGCTACTTCTATGGAGCAGTTGGAAAAGGGAATGAACAGGCTGGAGGAATGGCTAAATAAGGTATGACGCAAAAATGTAAATCAATGTTTTAGCGTTTAGCGGATAGTGTTTAGTTTTTTCTATCCGCTCTACGCTAGACGCTCTACGCTATTAAAAATGGGTAAGACAATCGCGGAAAAAATATTAAGTAGTCACGCGGGAAGAGACTTGAAAGCAGGCGATTTTGCTATATGTAAAATCGATTTTACTTTTGCTCAAGATGGAACATCTTCCATTGTTATAGATAGAATAAAGGAATTGGGTATAAAACAGTTGGAAACAAAATTCTGCATGGTTATTGATCATAGCGCGCCTTCTCCGAGCGAGGGTGTTTCCCGTGTGCACAAGAAGATGCGTTCTTTCGCGAAGGAATTTAATGTTCATTTATATGATATTGGCTGCGGGGTGTGCCATCATGTTATTCCTGAATCAGGTCAGATTTTGCCGGGGGACCTTGTTTTAGGCGCGGATTCCCATACTTGCACCCATGGAGCATTGGGCGCGTTTTCTACGGGTGTAGGCTCTACGGATTTAGCGATTGCTTTAGCTACGGGAAAAAACTGGTTTAAAGTTCCAAAGACAGTGAAAATAATAATTACCGGGAAAGCGCCTAAAGGCGTATTCGCGAAAGATATCATACTTTATATTATTAAAAAGATTGGGGCTGACGGGGTAACTTATAAGGCGGTTGAGTTTAGCGGAGCGGTAATTGATGAGATGGATATGGATGGCCGTTTTACAGTTTGCAATATGGTGGTGGAAATGGGCGCGAAAGTTGGATTTATGCCGAGGGATAAAAAGACGCTTAATTGGTTAAAGGCAATAACCCCTAAGTGTGAAAAAAACAACTTTGTTGAAGCGGATAAAGACGCGGAGTATGAAAGCGTTCTGAAATTTGATATCTCTAAACTTAAGCCGCTTGTTGCTTGTCCACATGCTGTTGATAATGTAAAATCAATAGATGAATTAAAAAACGCCTCTCTTGATAAAAGCGTCATTGGTTCGACTAATAAAACTTTTGCTTGTCGAGTGAAAATAAATGAGGCATTTTTGGGGACTTGTACAAATGGAAGGCTCAATGACCTTTTGGTAGCCGCTTCTATATTAAAAGCAAGAAAGGTGGCTTTTGGGGTTAAGCTCATAATCGCGCCAGCTTCAAAGGCTATATTTTTAGATGCTTTGAAGCTGGGCTTGATTGATATATTTATTAAGGCTGGCGCTGTGGTTGTTTCGCCCGGATGCGGTTCTTGCGTGGGTACGCATAATGGAGTTCCCGCGGATGGCGAAATAGTGATTTCTTCGGCTAACAGAAATTTTAAAGGCAGGATGGGTAATCCCAATGCTTTTATTTATTTAGCTTCGCCCGCGACTGTGGCCGCGTCCGCGATTAAGGGTTATATTGCTGATCCAAGGGAGTTTTTATAATGTTTAACGTATAGTTTTTATTAGCGTATAGCGTATAGCGTTTAGTTTCTGTTTTTTATTTTTTTCTATCCGCTCTACGCTCTACGCTATACGTTAATATGAGGTGATAATATGGAAATAAGAGATTTGTTTTTATTGTGTATTGAAAAAGGCGCTTCTGATTTACATATCACTGAAGATGAGCCGCCTGTTCTGCGTCTTGATGGTAGATTAGCGCGGACTGATTTGGAGGTGTTGAGTAAGTATGAATTAAAGAAGATGATTTACAGCGTTTTAACTAATACGCAGAAGGAAATATTTGAGAAGGACATGGAGCTTGATTTTTCTCTGGCGCTTCTTGATATGGATAGGTTTCGTGTTAATGTGCATTTGCAGAAGGGTTCAGTGGAAGCGGCTTTTAGGCGCGTGCCTTTAAAGATACCCATAATACAAGAACTTGGTTTGCCGCCAGTTGTCGCGGAACTTACGCGCAGGTCTAATGGTTTGATTTTGGTTACAGGGCCGACAGGAACGGGAAAAACTACAACCTTAGCGGCAATGGTCGATCTTATTAATATCGAAAGGGATGGGCTTATAATTTGTATTGAAGATCCGATTGAGTTTGTGCATAAAAATAAAAAAAGTATTATAAAACAAAGAGAGGTTTATTCAGATACGCATACTTTCGCGGCAGCGCTTAGGCACGCGCTTCGGCAGGATCCTAATGTTATAGTCGTGGGTGAGATGCGTGATCTGGATACTATATCTACGGCTCTTACCGCGGCAGAAACAGGGCATCTTGTTTTAGCAACTCTACATACCCCTGACGCGCCTCAGACTATTGAAAGAATTATAGACGTATTTCCGCCTCATCAACAACAGCAGATAAAATTGCAATTAGCGGATTGTCTACAGGGGGTTATCTCGCAATTGTTATTGCCTCATGCCTCCGGTAAAGGTAGAGTTTTAGTTTGCGAGACAATGATTGCTACCCCGGGCATAAGAAATCTTATCCGTGAACAGCACATCGAGCAGATACCTACTTTTATGCAAACAGGTTTTCAGTATGGAATGAAGACGATGGATAAATCGTTAAAGGACGCGGTTCGGCAAAACTTAATTACTTTGGACGCGGCGTTGGTAAAAGTAAAGAATCCAGAAGAGTTTAAACAATTATAATGATAATTTAAAAATACCTTTGCCACAAGGCTATGGTTCGGCATCCTATAGCCGAAGCTATAATGAAAATATCCGGTAAATCTATAAAGTTAGCTGATAATATAAATACGGATTTTATTATTTCCGGGAGATATAAATTTGCCATTACGGATATAAAAGAGCTATCTAAGCATATAATGGAGGATATAGATCCGGATTTTTCAAAAAAGATAATTCCGGCTAAATCCTTAATTACCGCGGGTAAGAATTTTGGGATGGGGTCATCCCGGGAGCAGGCGCCTTTAGTGATAAAGGAGGCAGGTATATTGGCTGTGTTGGCTGAGAGCTTTGCCCGCATATTTTACCGAAATGCTTTCAATATCGGTTTGTTATTAATAGAAGTAGATACAAAAAAAATAGATGAAAATGATATTTTGGATATAGATTTAGATAAAGGGATAATTAAAAATTTAACTAAGAATATAGAGCTTCAGATAAAGCCGATCCCTAAATTTATGCAAGAAATTTTAAAAGAAGGCGGTATAATTAACTATTATAAGAAATATAAAAAGTTACCCGAAGTTTAATGTATGGTGTATAGCGTATAGTTTTTCTATCCGCTCTACGCTAAACGCTCTACGTATGACACATAAAATAACTCTTATACCCGGTGACGGTATTGGCCCGGAGATTACCGAGGCCGCTAGAAGATGTATTGAGGCAACCGGCGTAGATATTAGCTGGGAAGAGAAGCTCGCGGGAGAAACGGCGAGAGAAAAATTGGGAAGCCTTCTTCCCGAAGATACGTTAGATTCTGTAAGAAAGAATAGGGTTGCTTTGAAAGGGCCGATTACTACCCCTGTTGGTTCTGGGTTTCGTTCCGTAAATGTGGCAATCAGGCAGGCCTTAGGTTTATATGTGTGCCTGCGTCCCATAAAATCTTGTCCTGGCGCGAGAAGCCATTATAAAGATATAGATTTGGTGGTGATTCGCGAGAACAGCGAAGATTTATATGCGGGGATAGAATTTCAGGAATCTAGCCCTGAAGCAAAAAGGATTATTGAAGAAATAAAAGAATGTTCCAAAAAGGAGATTCGTCCGGATTCAGGTATTTCCATAAAGCCAATCTCTAGATACGCTTCCAGGAGAATAGTTAAGTTTGCTTTTGAGTATGCTTTAAGTAATAACCGTAAGAAAGTTACCGCGGTGCATAAAGCAAATATAATGAAATTTACTGATGGCCTGTTTTTAGAAGTTGCGCGTGACGTTGCAAAGGATTACGAAGGTAGGATAGCTTTTGAGGATATGATAGTGGATAATATGGCTATGCAGTTGGTGCAGAGGCCGCATAATTTTGATGTTTTGGTTTTACCTAATCTTTACGGTGACATAGTTTCTGATCTTTGCGCCGGTCTTATCGGCGGCCTTGGAGTTGCTCCGGGCGCTAATATCGGCGAACAAATAGCCGTGTTTGAGGCGGTGCATGGTTCAGCGCCAAAATATAGGGGGTTGAATAAGGTTAATCCCGCGGCAATGATTTTATCCGGAGTGTTAATGCTTAAATATATCGAAGAAAATAATGCGGCAGAAAGATTGGAAAATGCGGTTAGAGAGGTTATTGCTGAGGGTAAATTCGTAACCTATGATTTAAAGCCCTCGTCAGGAGACCTCACCGCGGTCGGCACCATGGAAATGGCAGATGCGATTATTAAAAAAATTAGTGATTAGTGGTTAGTGGCTAGCGGTTTATTTTTTTGTTAAAAATGAAAATTTCTATAATTGGAGCTGGAAACGTAGGGAGTTTAACGGCGATGCGTCTTGCCCAGGAAGGCGTAGGCGAGATCGTTTTAATTGATATCGCCAAAGGCCTCGCGCAGGGTAAGTGTTTAGATTTAGATGATGGCCGGTCTATCCTAAAATGCGATTATTGTATTGAGGGGTCAAGCGATTTGGATAAAATTAAGGATTCTGATATTGTGGTTATTACCGCTGGCCTTGCCAGAAAACCCGGTATGAGCCGTGAAGAACTTCTTAATAAGAATGCCCAGATTATAAAAGAGATAAGTTTAAACATAAAGAGATTATGCCCTCAAGCGGTAGTTATTGTGGTTACGAATCCGCTTGATTTAATGACCTATCTTGTTTTAAAAACGACTGGTTTTAAGCCGTCTAAGGTATTTGGTATGGGGGTTAGTTTGGATGGAGCTAGATTTGCTAATTTAATAGCGAAAGAATTAAATATTCCTGTTGCGGATATTGAGGCGACAGTAATTGCAAGTCATGGCGAGGGGATGCTGCCTTTGCCTAGATTTACTACCGTAAAGGGTGTCAGGCTCAATGAATTTTTGGATGATAAAAAAATAGAATTTCTTGTTGAAAGAACGTTTAAAAGGGGGCTTGAGATTTTAACTTTGTTAGGCAGTGGCAGCGCGTATTTTGCTCCTTCCGCGGCGGCCGCGGCATTAGTTAAGGCTGTTGCTAAAAATGAAAAACGTGTTATCGGAATTTGCGTTTATTTAAATGGAGAGTATGGCCTAAATGATGTTTGCATAGGTGTTCCTTGTTGTTTGGGCAAAGATGGGATAGAAAAGATTATCGAACTAGACTTAAATAAAGAAGAAAAAGATAAGCTAAACAAATCTGCTGATACTATCCGGGAACTTATTAGGCAGTTACCTCTTTTTTGTCAGCCAGTGAGCGCTTGAGTGGGTTAGGGGGTTTAACTGGCAAACCGGCTAACAAGATAACTGGTAAGCTAATATGTATGACCTTACGATAATTGGCGCTGGTTGGGCTGGTTTTAACGCGGCTTTAAGGGCAAGAGAGCTTGGTTTTAAAACGTGCCTTATTGAGGCGTCAGAGATCGGCGGGACCTGCCTTAATAAGGGCTGTATTCCTACCAAAACATTAATTCAATCCGCAAAAGTATTCGCGCTTACCAGAAAATCAGAAATTTTCGGGCTCGAACCTATGACGCCCGAAATAAATTTTGCTAAAGTCAGGGAGAGGAAAGACAGTCTCATAAGGCAGCTCGCTAAGGGGATGCAATTTATGCTTAAAGGAATTGATTTTATTAATTCCAGAGCTGAGATCTTGTCGGAAGAAGAAATAAAAATAGCGGATAAAGTTATTAAAACAAGGTTCATTATTATAGCTTCTGGTTCAAGACCCGCGGAATTACCCGGATACAGGTTCGATGGTATAAAGATACTTTCAAGCGATGATATATTAAATTTAAAAGAAATTCCGCGTTCTCTTTTAATTGTCGGAGGCGGAGTGATTGGCTGTGAATTCGCGAGTTTATTTTCGTTATTCGGAAGTAGTGTCCGGATAATAGAGAAGATGCCTCATCTGCTCCCGGGAGAAGATAAAGAGATAGCCAGGAAAATAGAGTCTCTTTTTAAAAAAAGGGGCATTGAGGTAAATATTGATACTGATATAACAGGGGTAGCCTTAAAAGAATATGATTCAGTTTTAATCTGCGTTGGCAGGCAGCCTAACACAGAGGGTTTAGGTTTAGAAAGATTAGGGATTATTCTAGACAAGAATAGAATCGCGATTGACGATTGCTTTAGGACAAACATCGCTAATATATACGCGGCAGGCGATTGTACAGGGAAAACAATGCTTGCTCATTTTGCCAGTTTTCAAGGTAGGGCTGCTGTGGAAAGAATCGTTAATGGTCGCGCCCAGTTGGGCTTCAACGCTTCCTTTGCGGCTGTTCCTAATTGTATATTTACTGATCCGGAGGTTGCTAGTGTTGGTATGAGTCAGGAAAAGGCGCAAGAGAACAATATTGATGTAGATGTGCATAAATTTGATTTTTTAGGTTTAGGAATGGCGCGTATTTTAGATGAAGCAGAAGGGTTTATAAAGATAATTTCTGATAAAAAAAGTAATCAAATATTGGGCGCTTCTATAATCGGGCCAAAAGCAACTGAATTAATCTCTATTATGGCCTTGTCAGTATCCGCGGGGTTAAAGGTATCTCAAGTTAGGAGTACAATTTTTGCGCATCCAACGCTTTCTGAAGCTATTTATGAAGCCCTGAAATGATTGATGGGCTTAAGGGGTTACGGGGGAGGAGTATAGAAAATGATTAAAGTTGTTTTGCCTGAATTAGGCGAAGGTATTGATAAAGCAACTGTTTCTTATTGGTATTACCAGGATGGCGAAAAAGTAAGCGAAAAAGATGATCTTGTGGAGCTTACCACTGATAAGTCTACTTTCAATTTACCCAGTCCTTGTTTAGGCAGGATTGTTGAGATTTTCTTTCATGAAGGCGATACGGTAAACATCGGCGAGACGCTTGCTGTCATACAAGAGGAATAAAGAGATTGCTGAAATAATCCAAAAATAGGCAGCAATCTCTCAAAGACAGCTTGACAAATAAGGCTTTATTCTGTATATATAATTATAGTAGATAATATCGTGGTTGTCTAAATTAGTGTCATTGTTTCGCTCGCTCGTTTTTGACACTTCGCGAAATCAAATCTTGAAATCTTTTTTCCGTCGAGATGCTACCGTTAATTTGGACACGCATGATGGGACCGTTGCGAAATACCCTTTTTCGTCATCCTGAGCGAAGCGAAGGATCTTATCAGCGTCGAGATTCTTCGGCTTTCGGCCTCAGAATGACGCAAAGTTTGGTATTTCGCAACAGTCCCATGATAGCATATAATTAAAAAATATTTTGAAATAAAAGGGGTTGTTTTAGTATGTTTACTAAACGCATAATTTTAATGTACATATCCGAAGTCTCCGGCCATCATAGCGCTACTTTGGCAATTGAAAACGCGATAAAGCTGCTTTCGCCGAAAACAGAGGTATTAAATATTAATGCCTTTAATTATACCAACCCTGTTTCTGAAAAGATTGTTAATCATCTTTATATGGGTATCATTAAGCGAACCCCACAAATATGGAAGTATCTTTATGACAATCCCAAAATAGTAAAAAGGGTAGAAAAGATAAAACAGGCGATACACAAGCTTAATTCTCCGAAATTAAAATTGTTGTTTGATAAATTTGAACCTGATGCGGTTGCCTGCACTCAAGCATTTCCCTGCGGCATGGTCGCGGATTACAAGAAGACATTTAATTCAAGCTTGCCGTTGGTGGCCGTGCTTACTGATTATATTCCGCATTCTTATTGGGTTTATGACGCGGTGGATTATTATGTTACTCCTTCCGATGATATTTCACAGATGTTTACAGAAAAAAAGGTGCCGCTAAAAAAAATTAAATCTTTAGGAATTCCTTTTGATCAAAAATTTAATGAGGTGTTGGATAGAGAAAAGCTTTTTCAGAAACTTAATTTAAGCCAGAGTGTTCCTGCTGTATTGATTATGGGCGGCGGCCAAGGGATAGGGCCGATAAAGACCATCGTTAGGTCGCTGGAAAAAGTAAAAGGGCCTATGCAGGAGATTGTCGTAACTGGAACTAATAAAAAACTTTATAATTCTCTTAAAAGAAGGCTGAAAAAATACAAAAAAAAGATTTCGCTTTATGGGTTTGTTGGTAATATTCATGAATTAATGTGCGCTAGCGATATTATTATTACTAAGCCGGGAGGCGTTACAACCGCGGAGGTTTTGGCAAAAAAGATTCCTATGGTTATTGTTAAGCCTATACCCGGGCAGGAAGCTAGCAATACGGCTTATCTTACCGAGAAAGGCGCGGCGATTAAAGTAGATGATCCGAAGAAAACAAACCTCGCGGTTGAATATTTATTGAAAAATCCCGCCAAGTTGAATGAAATTCGTGAATTAGCATATTGCATAGCCAAACCTAACGCGAGCATGGACATAGCCAGGTTATTGCTTGATTCAGCCAATGGTTAGCTATCTTCTTTATAGGACGGGACAAGCCATTGTTTTAAATTTACCTATAAAATTAAGTTATAAAATAGCGGCATTTCTTTCAGACATCCACTATATTTTTGCCTACCAAGATCGCAAAGCAGTAAGAGAAAACCTAAAAATAATATTTCCGGAAAAAACCAACAATGAAATTCGAAAGATAAGCGTAAGGGCATTCAGAAACTTCGCGAAATATCTGGTGGATTTTTTTTGTTTTCAAAGATTGGACGCGCGGTATATAAAAAATAATATCCGGATTGAGAATAGGCATTATTTTGATGAGGCGCTTTCTAAGGGGAAAGGCGTGGTTGTCCTTTCCGCGCATTTAGGGAATTGGGAATTAGGGGGTGTTGTTACCGCGATCTTAGGATATCAATTTTATGTAGTTGCCTTGCCGCATAAAGATAAAAAGGTGGACGACCTCTTTAATTATCAAAGAGAAAGTAAGGGAATGAAGGTGGTTCCTCTGGGGAGAGCGGTGGCCGCGTGTCTTAATGCGTTAAAGGAAAACAAAATGGTAGGTTTAGCCGCGGACAGGGATTTTACTGAAAAAGGCGTTATTGTTGATTTTTTTGGCAGGCCATCTTGTTTTCCAAAGGGGCCGGCAGCTTTTGCTTTAAAGACAGGCGCGGCTATCGTGCCGGCATTTATGTTAAGAAATGAAGATGACAGTTTCGTTCTCAAGATTGAAAGGCCTCTAGAATTTATTCCTAGCGGAAAAAAAGATAATGATTTGGTGGGGATAGTCAGGAAGTATAAGGTTATATTCGAGGATTATATACGCAGATATCCTGATCAATGGTATATGTTCCGGAGATTCTGGATAACGTAGCAGGGGATTGTCGCGAAATGTATTAAAACCGTCATTCAGGCTGTGTCACAATCCCTATCGTGTTATTGCGAGCCCGCCGAAGGCGGGCGTGGCAATCTCTTTCCGACGAGAAATGTTTCATCGTAGGGGCGGTTCGCGAACCGCCCCTACTTCGCCCGCAATGACACACATTTTGCTATTGCGACACAGCCTGATTCCCGACGATGACAACTTTGGTGTATTTTGTAACAGTCTCAGTAGGGTTAAAAATATTAAGTTGGCTAAGAATATTTAGTAGTAGTTTTCTGTTTTGAATATCTTTAACGATATTATTTTTTAAAAGTAGCATTATTTCATGGATATAAAGCAGGGCGAGGCTGATTCTGTTTTTTTCTAAGGCGCTGGCCGCGTAAAGGATCTTTTTGTCCGCGGGATTAAGGCTTAAGATATATGGATCGTTTTCAAGAGTAAGGCTTATTTGGGAAAAATCGATTCCGCCGTCACCTTTGTTTGCCGTCGCGTCGGTTTTATCCGAAATAGATAAGACAGAGGAGCTTTGTTCTAAGTTAATAACATAGGTATGATTAGTTGAGTCCGAATGCATTATAATTTGAGGTAACGTTGCCAAAGTGTTTACTTTTTTTTGGAAAATTTTAAAATCATTTTTTGCTGTTTCGAGAAAATCTTCTTCTTTATATTCTTGGTATATTTCTAAAGATGACCTTATGCTTCCCAGACAATTTTCCAGGCTATCCCCGACAGTTTCCGTAAATACTTTTATTGCTAATTCTCTTTGAAAAGTATCGTTTTCGTTAAGAATCTCCTTAGATAGAGAACGTAGATCTAAGTTTTTAACCAATATTATTATCTCGGCCAGTTTTTTACTAACATTATCCGGTTGCTTATTCTCATCGATATTTTTAAAACCTTGCTCTATTTTGTTTATTGAGCTTTGAATTTTTTCTTTCAGTTTTCTCCCTAATTTTCTTAGGGTTTGAATATTTTGAATATAATGCCGGCGAATTTGATTAATTTCTTCTTTCATTTGTAAGATAATTTCATTCCCTGTTATTTTAGAACCCAGATTTTTAATAAGAGCATCTAAGGCTTCCTCGTCTTCTTTGGGATTAGTTTTGAGCATTATATTGTTAATTGATTTTTTAAATTTTTGAAATATTTTAAGATTTTCTTCCCTGTTTTTCTTTAAATCTTCCGGGATCCATTTTTCTATACCGTCTTTTTCTATGAGATATTTTAGGCGTTGGTTATAAATAAATTTTTGAAATTCTTCCGTGGTAGAAATTTGCTCTAAGATGGTAGGTTCGGATGTTTCTAGGAATTCAATGACAAGTTCCTGATGCAGATTAAGTATTTGAGAAGGATGGACTTTGGAATTCCCATATATATCAGCTACTGCTAGAACCTTACCCAATATAAGCCCGTCGTGGATAAGGCATAATTGTTCTGGCTGGTTTAAGTTTAGGCTAGGGATAATTTCTTTAAGAAAGGCTTTGATTTCGTCTGACAGCTCCCCCGTCCCTATTTCTTTAATTGCCCGGTTAATTTTTTCTACTTCTTTTTTGAAATCTTTTCCTGTTCTAATCTTGGTAAAGTCAATCATAAATTGGATTATCTCAACTTCAATTTCAGTTAATTCAAGCGTTGCTTGATTTTCTTTGACGAAATCTTTGCTTCTTTCTTCGTGGCCTTGGGCGGTAAATCTTCCTTTTACGGGGATATAATAACCAATATCATGAAAATAAGCGGCAAGACGAGCTAATTGATGAATTTTTTCTCTATTTTTTAAGATATTAATTTCAGGGGTGAGCGTATCAATAAATTCAAGCAGTTCATTCCAGTGAAGGGGGGCGTGATAAAGGACAAGGTGTTTAATGGAGCTGGCTTCTATTTTTTCCTTAAGCAGTTGATAGGCTTTCTTTAGCTTAGTGTCCGTGGAGTACTCTTTTAATAAAAATAAACATTGTTTTCTTTTTGCCGCTTCCTTTATTTTTTCTACTTGCTCTATCCTTTGTTTGGCAAGCTCGTTTAGTTGACGTACGCCGGAATAAGTATTTAAGCTTCTGTATACATTTATTGGTATTGCTAAGACCTGTGATTGTTGCCACTTGTTTTTTATCCGTATTGAGGCATTACGGTAACCTAAGAGTAGGCCAATCTCGCCCACAATGCTTCCTGGACCCAAGTTTTCAGGAATTATTCCATATGTTTCATCAAGGATGGCATAGTTGCCTTCCAGAATGAGAAATATGGCCGGCTCTTCTTCGGATTCGCTTCTAACCTTTGTTCCTTGTTTGATAAGGAAGCCGTTTTTAATGTCAGATGTTTGCCATAAATTAACACCTTTAAAGCTTAATATTTCCCCCCATGTTTTTTCAGAAATTTCTCTAAGGTATTTATTTTTGCCAAATAAGCCCCTTAATTTTTTGGCGAGTTCTCTTGTTTGGTTTAAATCAATTTGTTCTTTTTTCGGTAAGGTTGACAGAGGCGAAGAGATATTGTCATCTGAAAGTTTATCATTTACGGTGGTTATTTCTATATTATCTAGCGGCTTATCTGAATCGGGAACAGTGGTTATAGCAATTATTTTATTGGGATCTTGGAAGGAGCTTGATTGTTCCGGGGTATTATTATGGTCTTTCTGGGATATTATGTTTAAAGGAGAAGAGCCCAAGATTATCCCCCCGCTAAAATACATCCGCTTTAGTCCAAAGATAGTATCCTGAAGTTTATATTCACCTTCTTTATAGGATTTCAGGTATTCTTGCCAGAGAGCTTGTTTTTCCCAGGGAACCTGGGATTCTAAGCCAATGGTTGTGCCGGAGTTGATGTAGGGGGCATATGGGTTTGCCGGTGTGCCGGTTAGCCTGTTAGCCGGTTGCCCGTTAGTTGAATTTGTTTTTTCTATACGCTCTACGCTATCCGCTATCCGCTGTTTTCTTTTAAACCACTCTGCTAAAATAAGCGAGTAATAAATCTGGCGTAAAGGCGCGTAGCGTGGTGAGGTATTTATTTCTTCCGTAATTGCCGGAAGGACGATTTCCTTCATCAGTTGTTCGGAGATGTTTTGTATCTCGTTATTCGTGAATCGT
>ERZ1292640.210-Hain-H43-02um-R1-210-length-47043-cov-10_pt1 | contig 47043 bp, 45 predicted proteins | sample MGYA00564404_ERZ1292640 | MGnify/ENA primary metagenome ERZ1292640 (study PRJEB36523, sample SAMEA6512636) | groundwater metagenome | collected 2019-01-08 | study: AquaDiva: Metagenomics assemblies of 32 groundwater samples | reverse complement strand
CTTCCACAGCGATCTCGTCAAACGGGTTCATGCTCATTTTGACGTTGGCGATGTCCACGCCGGTGCCGTCGCTCTTGACGCGCACCTTGACGTTGTAGTCCACCAAGCGTTTGACAGATACAAGTATTTTCATGCTCAGGGTTCCTGAATAATTGAGGTCTGGATCTAGTCAGAAAAAATGGAGCTCATCAATTGCTGTCGCAACTGAAACTTCTGTATCTTCCCAGTTGAAGTCTTTGGCAACTGTCCAATTACAACTTTTTTGGGAACTTTGAAACGAGCCAGCTTTGTGCGGCAATGCTCTATCAGTTCTGCCTCGCTGGCGGAGAATCCGTCGATAAGTTCAACGAATGCGCAGGGCGTCTCCCCCCATCGGGGATCCGGCTGTGCTACGACTGCAGCGAGTCGCACACCAGGATGGGTGTATAGAGCTTCTTCGAGCTCAAGTGAGTTGATGTTTTCACCACCTGAGATGATTACGTCTTTGGAGCGATCACGGATCTGCACGTAGCCGTCAGGGCACAGTACGGCCAAATCGCCCGAGTGGAACCAACCACCCTCAAATGCCTCGTTGGTTGCCTCGGGGTTCTTCAGATAACCTTTCATAGTCATGTTTCCCCGAAACATGATTTCTCCGACTGTTTCTCCGTCCATGGGGACAGGCAGCATGGTCATTGGATCCAGAACAGCCATACCTTCCTGAGCCGTGTATCGAACACCCTGTCGGCTCTTGCGTTTGACCAGGTCTTGTAAATCCAACGATTTCCACTCAACTTGTTCGACACACACCGCGGATGGACCGAAGACTTCGGTCAGTCCATAGATTTGTGTGATCTCGATCCCCATTTTTTGTAATGCTTCGATAACTGGGGCGGGTGCTGGTGCTCCGCCAATCAGGCCGCAAATGGCGTGTCGGATATCCCGTTTTTCCTCGTCCGGTGCAAACGCCAACATGGCATGAACAATTGGTGCCCCGCAGTAGTGCGTGACTCCATACTCTCGGATCGCCGACAGGATGGTGGACGCCTCGACTTTCCTCATACAGACACTGGTGCCCGCGTTAGCGGCTAACGTCCATGCAAAGCCCCACCCATTGCAATGAAACAGCGGCAGAGTCCAGAGAAATACGGAATGCCTCGGCATACCCCAGTCAATCATGTTCGAAAGAGAAACTAGGTAGGCGCCGCGGTGGTGATACACCACTCCTTTCGGGTTGCCGGTGGTGCCCGACGTGTAGTTGAGGGCAATCGACTGCCACTCATCCTCAATTTTGTACCCCTGCCATGTCGGATCGCCGTTGGCCAGGAGCTGCTCAAAGTCGTTTCGTCCTAGACGATGTCCTCCATCGAACGCTGGATCCACGATGTCGATCACGATGGGCTTTTCATTCAGAAGGTCCAGCGCCGAGCCGACCACATCGGCGTACTCCGTATCCGTAATCAGAACCTTCGCTTCTCCATGCTGAAGCATGAAAGCTAAGGTGGCCGGATCGAGGCGTACGTTAAGCGTATTGAGTACAGCGCCACACATAGGAACGCCGAAGTGGAGTTCCAACATTTCGGGCGTGTTGGCCGCAACAACAGCCACCGTATCCCCCAAACCTACTCCGACTGCCGCTAGAGCCGAGGCGATACGACGGCTCCGCTCTAGTAACGCCTTCCAGGTTACCCGACGGTCCCCATAGATGATGGCGATGCGATCTGGATAAACCTCAGCAGTTCGCAACAGGAAGGAGATGGGAGACAGCGGTACAAAATTGACAGCCGTTTTCTCAAGCACATCGGATGTGCCGTATAGTGCTTTCATATCGCGTAGGGTTCGGGTCGAAGGAGGTTCAGCGCAGGACGGACCGGGAAATGATCATCCTTTGAATTTCAGATGTTCCCTCGACGATCTCCAAGACTTTTGCATCTCCAAAGGCGCGCGACACCGGGTACTCGGTCATGATGCCATTGCCACCATGGATCTGCACCGCTTGGTGAGCTGCTTCCATGGCTTTCTCGGTGGCAAAGAGCTTGGCCATCGAAGCCTGCAGGTCGTTGGGACGTCCCTCGTCCTTGGCAACGGCAGCGTCGTAGAGCATGAGTCTGGCTGCGTGAGCGTTTGTGGCCATGTCGGCCACCTTGAACTGCAGAGACTGAAACTGGTTGAGCTGCTTGCCGAAGGCTGTGCGTTCGCTCATGTATTTCACGGAGCGTTCAAGCGAGCCTTGCAGAATGCCCAAACCCAGGATACCGATCAGGATGCGTCCAGTGCTGACCTGTGCCAGCGTCTGCTTCAACCCCGATCCGACTTCACCCAGCAAATGATCAGCCGGGATGGTGCAGTTTTCGAAGAAAAGTTCGCAGGTTGAGGATCCACGCCAGCCAATTTTATGGATCTTCTTTCCGGTGCTAAAACCCGGTGCATCGTTCGGAACAATGAAATTGGAGAGCTCTTTGCGCCCATCAGGGCGCGTGCCCGTGACCGCAGCGATCACCAGCGGGCCGGTGATGCGTGAACCCGAGTTGCTGATAAAGGTCTTCGAACCATTGATTACCCACTGTCCGTTCTCCAGAACCGCCCGCGTTTGGATGTTGGCAGCATCAGAGCCTGCATTTGGCTCCGTTAAACCGATACATCCCACCTGACTTCCGTCCAGGATGGGACGCAGATAGCGCTGTTTCTGCGCTTCGGTTCCGAAGTTGTTGAGAAGACTGGCCGCTGTCGAGTTGGCCATGATGGAGACAGCCACTGCGCAATCGACACGGGCAATCTCCTCCAGTACGATGGCAAATCCGAGCCAATCGCCACCGCCACCGTTGTAGGCTTCTGGGTAGGGAAGGCCGATATAGCCCAGCTCACCCGCCTTCTTCCATATCTCGTAGGGAAATTCCTCGTCTTCCCACAGGGTGTGGGAGTACGGTGCAATTTCCTGTTCGGCAAAGCGGCGCACCGCTTCACGGATGGTTTCGTGATACTCGCTGACTTGGTACATGTCTCTTGTCCTTAGTAAGATTCTTCGAGCATCTGCCTGTAGTCGTCCACGGTGGCCACCCGCGGATTGGTGGCGTGGCAGTGATCCTTCATGGCCGCAGCGGCAATGTCGGCCAGCACCGAGCGAGGCACCCCCATCGCGCCGAGACCACGCGGCATGCCGATCCGCGAGTTGAGCAGTTCGATGTGTTCGGCGGGATCGGCACCGACGGCCAAACCCATTGACTGGACCAATGCTGCCTGCTTGGATTCAGTGACGCTTTTGTTGAAGCGCAGAACGGCGGGCAGCAACACCGCGTTCAACGTGCCGTGGTGGAGCGAAACGCCAGGAACCGCACCCAGGGGATGCGACAACGCGTGCACCGCGCCAAGGCCCTTCTGAAAGGCCAGCGCTCCCTCCATTGCTGCCACCATCATGTTCCACCGGGCATCGCGGTCTGAGCCGTCACGGGTGGCCTTTTTGATGTTGTCCATACCCCGGCGCAGACCATCGAGAGCGATCGCCTCCGCTGGCGGGTTGATGGCAGGAGCCAGAAAAGTCTCGATGCAGTGGGCAATGGCGTCCATGCCAGTGGCTGCGGTGAGCATGGGGGGCAGCCCCAGTGTCAAATCTGGATCGCAGATGGCCACCTTGGGCAGCAGGAAAGGGCTGAGCAAACCCAGCTTGCGGCCCGAATTCATGACGATGACGCTGCCGCGGCCTACTTCGCTGCCGGTTCCCGCTGTCGTGGGTATAGCCACCAGGGGGGCGACACGCTCGGAGATGCGTGATGCACCGCCCTCGACGGCTGCATAGGTCTGGAGGGGATCGGGATGCGTGGCGAGGAGCGCAGTCGCCTTGCCCAGGTCGATTGAGGAACCGCCTCCGATGGCGATGATCCCATCGCATTCGCTTCTGACGAACATTTTTGTTGCTGCAACCACGGCCGCTTCTGTCGGGTTCGGAGGAGTGTCTTCGTAGATGCTGAACGCAACGGTATCGCCCAGCGATTCGAGTACTTTGTCCAGGATGCCTGCGGCGCGAATGCCTTTGTCGGTCACGATCAGCGGACGATGGATGCCCAGACGGTGAAGCTCCGCACTCAGAAGCTTGATGGCGCCATGGTCAAGTTGTACGGTGGTCAGATAGTTGATGGTGGCCATGTGGTTCCTGTGTAGGTCTGTGTCTTGAGTCTGTTGAATGTGGTGGCGCCCAACAGGGCGCCACCGGTGAGGTGGTCAGGGGCGGAAGAGTTGGGCATCCATCAGTCGCAAAGGCGTGGTCACACGGACGGGTGGAAATGCCATGAGGTCTAGCACCTGAGTCTGGACGTCAATGCCCGGTGCCACTTCCTCCAGCACAAGGCCATCAGGTGCGACCGAGAAGACCGCGCGTTCGGTGACGATCCAGGCCTTCTGGCCCCGCTCCATGACGTTGCGTCGGAGCGGGTAGGTGATTTCATCGACCTGCTCGACGAATTTGCGCACCTTGCCCTCGCGCTCGACAGACAAGGTCCCCGCAGAGGCCTCCGCCGCTAGTCCTGCAGTGGTGAAGGTTCCCGTGAAAATCAGTTCACGCGCGTTGTAGGCGATATCGATGAACCCGCCGGGTCCCGGATTGGCAGCGCCGAACCGACTGACATTGATGTTGCCGGAGCTGTCGATCTGGGCGAAAGCCAGTACAGCCATTGGGCAATTCCCACCATTGATGAAGTCGAACTGAGAAGGGCCGTCGATGAGGGCCTCGGGGTATTTATTAGCCGAGAACTGCCAGCCACTCATCACTACACCGCCAAAAGGACCATGCTCTGTGGTGAAGCTGTAGTCGTGCAGGCCTCCATCCTCAAACGCTCCATCTTCCAACATCACGGCGGGTACATCCGAGGACGCGCCGAATCCAAAGATGCTGACCTCTCCTTTTCGGATGTACTGTGCGGCACGGCGGGCAATGACTTTGTCGGGCCCTGGCGCGAGTCGGTTCGGCCTTTGGCCGCTGAACAGTTGTCCCCCGAGGTAAGTGTCGTCGTGGCGTACGTCGGTGGTCATCATCGCGTTGGGCTCGACCACGATACGATCCACCAATTCGCCAGGAATGCGCACCGCATGCACGGGGCGTGCATTACGGGGAACGAGTTTCCGAACCTGGGCAATGACCGTGCCGCCCGATGCTTTCACAGCCAGGGCCATGGCCAGCGCACACGAGACCAAGGGTTCGTCCTCGAAGCTCAGGTTGCCATGCTCGTCGGCGCTGGTGGCTCGAATGAACGCCACGTCCAAAGGCCAAGTCGGGTAGAACAAGTATTCCTTGCCGTCCAGTTCCTTGACCTTGACCAGATCATCTTGGGTACGGGCCGTGTATTTGCCGCCTTGCTGCCGGGGATCGATGTAAGAACCGAGGCCTATCTCTGTCAGGTAGCCCGGGCTGCGCCTGGCTACTTCCCGCAACCAGTGCATGGTGGCCCCTATCGGCCAACAGTAGGCCTCGATCAGGTTCTCCTTGATCAGACGCATTACCTCCGGCCGCTGCCCTGTGGCTGGATTCACGGCATTGATGAAATTGCCGGAGACGATGCGCTTCATCAGTCCCTCAATGGCCACATGGTCCATACCACGGATGTGCATGCCATCCCCGACGCTGACCGGAAAGTAGAAGGTCAGGTCGCGCGGCGTGCCGGTTTCGCGAAAGCGATGGGCCAGAGCCTGAAACAGCGCGTCGGGTGTCAGCCAACCGATCACCCCGACACTGGCGATGCTCTGACCTGGTCGGATGTCACCCACCGCCTGCGCGGCGTTACAAATTTTTCTCATGGCAGTCCTCTCAACGTCGCTGGACTTAGGTCTGAAAGTGGATGATGTGAGTCCCTACGCAGACCGTCTCGCCACGCTGGTTGATCAGCGTGGCTTCCGCCCATAGCCGCCGTTTTTCGTCATCGGCTCGTGCGATGCGGTAGTTGACCGTCAAGGTATCGCCGATACGCACGGGTTTGGTGAAGCGCACGTTGTCGTAGCCGTAGGACACCGCCGGTCGTTTGACCATATCGAGGTATTTGGTGACTGCGCCCGCAATGAAGCCCACCATCATGGCGCCCTGTGCGATGCGACCACCAAAGCCCCTGCGCTTGCAGTACTCCTCGTCCATGTGGTTTGGGTGGTTATCTCCACTGATGCCGGCGAACGCATAGATATCGTATTCGCCCAGCGTGCGGGTGTAACTGGTGCTGGTGCCTATGAGAGTGGATACCGATCCTTCGTGGGGAAATTTCAAATCAGACATGGTGACCTCTGCGTGAGTGAAGAAAAATTGCGACTGCGATGGACTCAGACCTGGGTCGGATCTAGCGTGCCGGCGAGCACCAGCAGGCTTTCAAAAAGGAAGTAGTCGCCCCAAATCAATTCGTTCTCCATCGCGACGCCGTTGCGCTTGTTGAAGCACCCGGCGGTGAGGATGCCGGGCTGACGCAGATCCATCGGCGACACTGGGGTGAGGTAGTGCACGGCGAGCCGCTCGATGGCGGTCGCTGCAGCCTGGCGATATGCCCTTGCTTTGCTTGGGATCAACGCAGCGAGCTTGAGCAGGCTGGCGGCGGCAATCGCCGTGGCCGATGTGTCCCGGTTGGTGTTTGGAATGGAAGGGTCGTCGAAGTCCCAGAAAGCCACACCGTCCGCAGGCGCGTGCGCCAGCCACCAGTCCGCAACCCGAATGGCATCGGCCTCGAACGTTTTCTCACCTAGCGAGAGCGCCTGCGCCAAGCCGAGCATGGCCCAAGCTTGGGCGCGTCCCCAAGTGCTGCTGTCGTGAATGCCCTTGTGCGTGTAGCGCTTGATCAGGGAACCGTTTTCAGGATGGAATGTGGCCGATTGGCAAACTGACCCATCGTCGCGCACACACAAGGCGATGTGCTGACGCAAGTGCTGGCGACCTATCTCTGCACTCTTCAACGTCGGCTCGTGGCTCAGCAAAAGGGCTGCCGTACCAGGCAATGCATCAATGTTGGCTTCATGAGTACCGACGCTGGAGGCCTCCTCAGCCTCCAGTCCCAGCGGTATAAGTCGCGCCCGGGGGTTGTACATATCGACAAGGCTCCGGGTACCGGCCGAGGCTAGTGCCTGCGCCTCCTTGTCGGCCAAGAGGGTCGCGCCCAAGTGCGCGCCATACCAAAACAGGAAGCCTTTGAAAACGGAATTGGACGACACCCGGGGCGTCAACAGGGCGGACCAGCGTCTGGCGCCCTCGAGGTATCGGGCTTGCTCCGTGTGAAGAGTCGCAAGCCAGAGCTGGCCGACCCAGAATCCGCCTGTCCAGTCGCCACCCGGGCTGCGCACCCAGGCGCCATCCTCAGGATTTCCATAGTGAGGGAACCCCTCGTGTTGCTGCGCCAAGGTGGCGTCTATGCGTTGGCACATACGCGCGATCGCGTTGTCAACCGTGGTTTTATCCATGCTTTTTTTGTCTCCAATCTGAGGGCTCTATGGAATGTTCGGCGTGTGTTTGTTGCCGAACAGCGGGTTCTCTGGAGGACATGTTATGAAGCTCATTTCTATGTGTCCAATATATAATTGATCAATTTTTGAGACAAAAAACGTATCAATATGGACCTGCGACACCTGCGCTATTTCGTTGCTGTTGCTGAGGAGTTGAGCTTCACAAAAGCAGCCGAGCGTCTGCACAAGGCACAGCCTCCGGTCAGCCAGCAAATCCGCCAGTTGGAGGAAGAGATCGGCGTGACTTTGCTCTTGCGCACAAGGCGCCATGTCGAACTGACCGAAGCAGGTCGAGTCTTCCTTGATCAGGCCCGACACATCCTGCGGTCTACCGAGAGTGCGGTGGTGCAGGCCCAGCGAGCGCAGCGTGGAGAAATCGGGCGCATCACGGTGGGTTTCTTCGAGCACATGTCCTATACATTGCTGCCCCCAATACTGCTGGCGTACCGTGAGCGCTTCTCTGCCGTGGAAGTTCAGCTGAGGTGGTTCCCCGTGATCAGCCAGGCGGAAGCCTTGCGCCGCGGTGACATAGATATTGCATTTCTGCGCACGGTGCCCGACATGAGCGATGTCACCTGGGAAACCATTCTGGAGGAGCCTTTTGTGCTCGCGGTTCCCTCCAACCATGCACTGGCCGACGCGGAGTCCGTGTCCCTGAAGAGCTGCGCCCAGGAGCAGTTCATCATGTACATAGAATCCTTGGCGCCGGACTTTCGCGCCGCACACATGCGTATGTGTGCCTCAGCGGGTTTCGTGCCGAAGGTGGCTTCCGAAGTAGGTCAGGTCTACACACTGCTGGGCCTGGTCAGCTCTGGTGCCGGCATCGGCTTCGTACCGGCCTCGGTGCAGAAGGTTCACTTCGATCTCGTGAAATACAAGCCCATCCAGGGCAAGCCCGTGACCTACGAAGTGCTTCTGGGCTGGAGTCAACGCAATCCCACGCCACTCATGAAGGCGTTTGTTGAGACTGCGAAATCGGTGTTGTGAGATGCCTCAATCGTCGGGCATCTCAACTACCCACAGGCTTGGATGCCACGTTCCGCTCAGTTCGGCAACAGGACATTGCCATCGACCACACGAGGAATCGCCAGCACATTCACATCGGACAACGCGGCTGGCAACAGGTCGATGGGAAAGTTTTGGTAGCACACCGGGCGGAGAAAACGATCGATCGCGGCGCTCCCGACGGAGGTGGATCGGCTGTCAGTGGTAGCAGGAAACGGGCCGCCATGCACCATGGCGTGGCTCACCTCGACCCCCGTAGGAAACCCGTTGACGAGAATCCGGCCCACCTTGTCTTCCAGCAACGGCAATAGTCGTCGAGCCAGTGGCACATCTCCAGAGTCCATCTGGAGGGTAGCCGTGAGTTGGCCTTCCATGCGTCCCAGCAAATCCGCTATCTCGTCAATATCCCGACAACGAACGAGCATCGAGCTTGGGCCAAAAATTTCGTCTCTCAACTCAGCGTGAGCAAGAAAGCTGGCCGCGTCAGTCGCAAAGAAATGTGCCCTGGCGCTACATCCGCCCGCAGTCGACTGCCCCATGGCGATAGTCTCGACACGCTTATGTTCAGCCAAAAGCTTCACACCCGCTGCATACGCAGCGGCGATTCCAGGCGTCAGCATGACGCCGGCCGCCTTGTTGTGCAAAGACTGGGCTGTTGCATCCACAAAATGATCGAGCTCTGGCCCTTCGATTGCGATGACGATACCTGGATTGGTACAGAACTGGCCTACACCCATGGTCAGGGAGTCCGCAAACGCTTGGCCGATACTTTCGGCACGAGCTGATAAGGCTCGCGGTAATAGGACCACCGGATTGATGCTGCTCATCTCGGCGTAAACCGGGATCGGGATATCGCGCGCGGCAGCCCGCCGAGACAGCGCCAGTCCGCCGACGCGGGACCCCGTGAATCCCACTGCGCGAATGGCCGGATGATCCACCAGGGCTTCGCCCACCGTATTGTCGACACCTTGGATCAACGAAAAAGTTCCTTCTGGAAAACCACATTCGGCCACCGCCGCCTGCACGGCGCGACCCACCAGTTCCGAGGTTCCGGGGTGAGCACCATGCGCCTTAACGACGACAGGACAGCCAGCGGCGAGGGCCGCTGCAGTGTCACCCCCGGCCACAGAAAACGCTAGTGGAAAATTGCTTGCTCCAAAGACAGCCACTGGACCCAGCGCCACGTGGCACTTACGCAGATCGGGCCGAGGGAGTGGAGTGCGCTCGGGCAGTGGCGAATCGAGCGTGGCTCCCAGCCAGTGGCCCATTCGAACCACGCGGGCAAAGTGACGCAATTGACCCGTGGTGCGGCCTCGTTCTCCTTCTAGTCGAGTCTTGGGCAAGGCTGTTTCCAAGGCTGCGCGTTCGATAAGCGAGTCACCGAGTTCCTCGACGTGACGCGCAATCGTTTCAAGTAGATGCGCGCGCTGATGGGGTGTAGTGATCCGGTATACCGGGAAGGCCGCCGCCGCCAGCCTACAGGCGCGGTCTACATCGCCCACTTCACCGCAACCAAACACCGGGTCAATTTCCACGTTCAGGGCTGGTGAAAAGGCCTTGAATCCACCGCTCTTTCCTTTGATCGAGGCGGCTCCAATGAGCATGCTTCCTGTGATTTCCATCATTGTTCCTGAACTGCTGCCCCGGCGGATCGCCGCAGAGCAATGTGCTTATTTCGGCTTTCGCCGACCACTCGTCTGCTAGGTCGGCGGAAACCGTGTTTGCCGCAATCTTTCGGGGGCAGCGGCGAAGAGATCGGTGCTTATTTGGCAAGCGGACAATTACCTTCGGTCAATGGCCGAAATGCTTCGTTCGCCGGGATGGTGGCGACGTGCTTGTAGAAGTCGCCTGGATAGCGCGATTCAGACGGTTTCTTTACTTCAAACAGATAGAGCGGGTGAATCTTGCGACCGTCCTGCCGGATGCTGCCTTTGCCAAAAAGTTTGTCCTCGGTGGGAGTGGCCTTCATATGCGCAACTACGGCAGCGCCATCGCCGTCAGCCTTCAGGGCTGCAACCGACTTGAGGTAGTGGATCACCGACGAATAGACGCCGGCCTGCGCCATGGTCGGGAACTTGCCTTTGTTCGCTGCTGCGAATTCTTTGCCAAACTTGCGGTTTTCCTCGGTCATATCCCAATACCAGGATTCACTCAACACCAGTCCTTGGGCCGCCTTAAGGCCCAGTGCCTGAACATCACTGATGAAGACAAGCAGGCCAGCGAGCTTTTGTCCTCCCTCGGTGATGCCAAACTCTGAGGCCTGTTTCACAGCACCTATGGTGTCTCCCCCGGCATTAGCTAGGCCAATGACCTTCGCCTTGGACGCCTGTGCCTGCAGCAGATAGGAAGAAAAGTCAGTGCCGGGGAATGGGTGACGTACTTTGCCGAGTACCTTGCCCCCGTTCTTGACCACGACGCTCTCCGTATCACGCTCAAGTGCGTGGCCGAATGCATAGTCGGCCGTGACGAAGTACCAGCTGTCGCCACCAGTCTTGACTACGGCCTTTCCTGTGCCGTTTGCCAAGGCCCAGGTATCGTAGGCCCAATGGATCGAGTTCGGAGTGCAGGCCTTCCCGGTCAGGTCGGACGTACCGCCTCCGGATACGATCAGCACCTTGTTCTTTTCTTTGACGATCTCGTTAATGGCGAGAATCACCGACGAGGTTGGGACGTCGAAGATGGCATCGACTTTGTCCACATCCAGCCAGCGGCGCGTGATGCTCGCACCGACATCGGGCTTATTTTGGTGGTCGGCCGAAACGATCTCAACCTTCAGACCGTGTTTCTCGGGGCCAAAATCTGCTACTGCCTTTCTGGCCGCCCAGATTGATCCTGGACCGGACAAATCGGCATACACGCCACTCTGATCGTTTAGCACACCAATGCGAACGACCCCCTCGGTGATTTGGGCCTGCGCCGCTTGGGTGGCCATCAGGGCCGTCAGTACCAGCAGTTTGAATCCGGACTTTTTCAGCATGTCTATCTCCTTCGGGGTGGGTTGAAAACGTAGAGGGCCTGCACCCGAGGCAGAATCGCCTGGGTTTGGCTGGTGGGAATCGGAAGGGGTTCTGACTCAGCGTTTTGCATGAGCTGGCGTCGTGGTGGTGGAGGTGACTGGTGATCCAGTCCAACCTTTGCGTTGCCGTTGGGTTTTACCCTCACGACTACCTATCACGTTTTTGTATAGGGCAGCCAGTTCGCCGGCGATGCCGCGGCGAAAAAGCAGGACGCAAAGTACAAAGATGCAGCCAATGATTACGGTGATCATCGAGCCCACTTTGTCTGCGAGTGTGTTCTGCAGGATGACCACAATGGCAGCGCCAACTAAGGGCCCAAAGACAGTGCCGAGTCCACCCAACAGAGTCATCAGAACTACTTCGCCCGAGGTGTGCCAATGGGCGTCGGTCAGTGTCGCGAATTGGAATACCAGGGCCTTAGTCCCGCCAGCGAGGCCGGATAGTCCAGCCGAAAGCACGAAGGCCATCAGTTTGTACCGATTGACGTCGTAGCCCAACGAGATAGCGCGCGCTTCATTCTCCCGGATCGCTTTGAGAATTTCTCCGAAGGGCGAGTGAATGATCCGATGGATCATCCAAAAGCCAAACACGAAGATCCCGAAGACGAAGTAGTACATGTTGACATCGGATGAGAGGTCAACCAGACCCAGAAGCCTGCCCCGTGGAATGCTGTGCATGCCATCTTCACCGCCCGTGAACGGGGCTTGGAGGAACACGAAGTACATCATCTGCGAGAGCGCCAGAGTGATCATGGCGAAGTAGATGCCCTGGCGGCGGATAGCCAGCGATCCAAACACGAACCCAAGGCCTGCAGATGCGAATACTGCGACCAGAATTGCTATCTCAGGAGGCAGACCCCAGGACTTGGTGCTGTAGCCAACCACATATGCGGAGGTGCCGAGAAACACAGCATGGCCGAAGGATAGAAGGCCGGTGTAGCCGATCAGCAAATTGAAGGCACAGGCAAACAGGCCAAAGCACAGCACCTTCATGATCATTGTTGGGTAGAAAAGGAATGGCACCGCCATGCCGATCACCAACAAGGCTCCGTAGCCCAAGAAACGTCTGTTCATTTTTTGACTCACTTTTCTTTGCCAAAAAGGCCTGATGGCCGAAACATCAGAACGATGGCCATGATTACGAAGACCACGGTGGCCGACGCTTCCGGGTAGAAAACCTTGGTGAGTCCTTCGACCACACCGAGACTTACGCCGGTGACGATTGCGCCCAGAATGGATCCCATGCCACCAATGACCACGACTGCGAAGACGGTGATGATCAAGTTCGATCCCATCAGCGGGCTGAGCTGTCCAGTGGGCGCAGCAAGCACACCTGCAAAACCTGCGAGTCCAACCCCGAAGCCATATGTCAGCATGACCATGACCGGCACATTTATGCCGAACGCTTGGGTGATCTTTGGGTTCTCCGTGGCCGCACGTAGGTAGGCCCCCAGTCGGGTCTTTTCGATCACGAACCAGGTCAGGAAGCACACAGTGATGGACACCACCACCACCCATAGCCGGTACTTGGGCAAGAACATAAAACCGAGGTTGATGCCGCCTGCAAGCTCCTCCGGTACCGAAAAGGGTTGTCCTGATACACCGTACAAGTGGCGGAAAAAACCTTCGATGATCAGTGCTAGGCCGAAGGTCAACAGCAGACCATACAGGTGATCCAGCTTGTAGAGCCACTGCAGTAGGCTGCGCTCAATCGCAATTCCGAAGAGCCCCACCAGCAGAGGGGCCGTGAGCAGGGACCACCAGTAGCTGATGCCCAAGTACTCCGATCCCATCCATGCAACGAACGCGCCCATCATGAACAAGGCGCCGTGCGCAAAATTGATGATGTTGAGCATGCCAAAAATCACTGCCAGCCCTAGGCTCAGGATGGCGTAGAAGGAACCGTTTACAAGCCCCAGAATCACCTGCCCCATCAGGGCTTGTATCGGTATGCCAAATAGCGATGTCATCATGTCTCCTTCGCAAACTCAGACGCCCAGGAGGTCCTGGAGCACGTTTTGCTTGTCATTGATTTCGTGCTGATGGATCTCTGCGGCAATCTGTCCGTGCTCGACCACATACATGCGGTCGGCCAGTGGTGCAGCAAAGCGGAAGTTCTGCTCGACGAGGAGAATCGTGTAGCCCTTGGTCTTGAGGTCACGGATAACCTGGGCCAGTTTTTGTACGATCACGGGCGCCAAGCCTTCCGAGATTTCGTCCAGCAGCAACAATCGGGCGCCGGTGCGCAGGATGCGCGCCATGGCCAGCATCTGCTGCTCTCCACCGGACAGCCGAGTGCCCTGGCTGTGACGGCGCTCGTGCAGATTGGGGAACATCGTGTAGATCTCGTCCAGGCTCATGCCCCCGCTCCCCACCCGGGGTGGTAACAGCAGGTTCTCTTCACAGGACAGACTGGCATAGATCGCCCGCTCCTCGGGGCAGAATCCGACCCCCAGCTTGGCGATATGGTGGGGCGCCATGTCGATGACCTCGCGACCGTTGAGCATGATCGAACCGGTGCGCTTACCTGTCAGCCCCATGATTGATCGCAGCGTGGTAGTTCGACCGGCACCATTACGACCTAGAAGAGTCACGCACTCGCCCTGATTCACCCTCAAGTCAAGCCCGTGCAGGATGTGCGATTCGCCGTAAAAAGTATGCAGATCGGTGATCCGGAGGTATTCGTTGACCATGATCAATGCCCTTCTGGTGAACCAAGCGCCGTCTCGGCACTGCCCATGTAGGCCTCGATCACAAGCGGGTCGGCGGACACCCCGGCATAGGTTCCTTGTGCGAGCACGCTGCCACGGGCCAGTACCGTGATGGCATCGCTGATGCCGGACACCACCTTCATGTTGTGTTCGACCATGAGAATGGTTCGGTTGGCAGCGACCTGCTTGATCAACTGCATCACGCGTTCGACGTCCTCATGTCCCATGCCCTGTGTCGGCTCGTCCAAGAGCATCAGTTCAGGATCCAACGCAAGCGTTGTCGCGATTTCCAGTGCTCGTTTGCGCCCATAGGGCATTTCCGCAGTGACCATGTCAGCAAAGCCTGCCAAGCCCACGTGACCCAACAGTTCCATCGCACGGTCGTTCAGCGTATCTAGGATGGCCGGGGGGCGCCAGAAGTGATAGGAGACGCCAAGTTTTCGCTGAAGGGCGATGCGCACGTTCTCCATCACCGTGAGATGTGGGAATACCGCGGATACCTGAAACGAGCGAACAACCCCACGCCGAGCAATCTGGGCGGGCTTTTCCCGTGTGATCTCGATACCGTTGAAATGAATACTTCCGCGGGTGGGCGACAGAAACTTGGTCAGGAGATTGAAACAAGTGGTCTTGCCCGCTCCGTTGGGACCGATAAGCGCATGAATGTGGCCTCGCTGAATGCCGAGGTTGACGTCGTTCACGGCAACGAAGCCTTTGAACTCTTTTGTGAGTCCAGAGGTCTTGAGTATGAAATCCTGTGTCATGGTCCGAGCGATGTCTCCGCTTGTTGTGGGCGAGAGATTAGGATCCGATAAAACATACGTCCAATATCTTATTTATCTAATTTTGAGATGTTTTTCATATAAATGTTGGTGTGCCACTGCATTGCTTTGTGGACTTTGCGGGTCGACGGCGTGAATCGTTCACCCTTGCGGCAGGGGTGTGTCCTCGCCCTTACAGAGGTGAGGTGATGGGTGGTTTGGTACACCTCAGAAGAACCGCGGAAACCCGAGTGATCGCGGCAGCGGGGCAAGTACCTGTCGATCTTTTGAGCGACTGTCCGAAGGTTTGCAGCTTGCTTGCGTGGGACCCTGCCATTCGGCCACGCTCCTGACCGCTGGCAAAGACCCCCTCGATCATGAACGTCTCAGATCAGCCTCAGAACGGTCATGATGCCAGCGTGCCTGAAAGGTCGCTCTTGGCCGATGGAGTGGAAGTTGGTAGCCATGGCTGTGTGCCATCACCGGACAAATAGAAGCCCGCTTGTGCGGGCCTCTGTTGCTTATTTGCTACGCGCTGCGCAGTGGATCAGTGTTTTTGGCGTCCGAATGGCGTTCGTCACCGTAAGTTGTTGATTTGGTTTGTATTAATTCGATCTTGTAACCGTCCGGGTCGGTGACGAAGGCGATCAGCGTGTTGCCGCCCATCACCGGGCCGGGCTCCCGCGTGATGTTGCCGCCGTTGGCACGGATCTGCTCGCAGATGGCATGGATGTCCGTCACGCCCAGGGCGATGTGACCGTAGGCCGTGCCCAGCTCGTACCGGTCCACGCCATAGTTGTAGGTGAGCTCCAGTTCGGCCTGCTCGGGGTTGCTGGCATAGCCGACGAAGGCCAGCGAGTACTTCTGCTCAGGCCGGTCGGTGGTGCGCAGCAGCTTCATGCCCATGACGCGGGTGTAGAAATCGATGGCGCGCTGCATGTCGCCGACGCGCAGCATGGTGTGGAGGAATCTCATGCGCGCGATTGTGCCGGAAGTTCGAACACCAGGCAGGTGGTGGTGGCATGGGCGTACAGGGTGCCGTCCGGGCCGACCAGCCGGGCCTCGGCCGTGGCCAGCTGGCGTCCGCAGTGGATCACCTGGCCTTCGGCGCGCACGCGCGGTGTCTTGGCTGGCTGGATGGCCCTGACCAGGTTCACACTCAGTTCGGCTGTGGTGTAGCCGCGTCCTGCGGGCATCATGGTGTGCACCGCACAGCCCAAGGCGGAGTCGAGCAGCGTGGCATACCAGCCGCCGTGGATGCCGCCCATCGGGTTCAGATGGGTCGGGCCGGGCTGGCCCTGGAAGACGGCACGGCCTTCGGAGACTTCCAGCAGCAGGAAGTCCAGCGTCTGCGTGATCGGTGGGGCGGGCAACTCACCGCACAGCATGGCCTGCATCATCTCCAGGCCCGTTTTGCCGGCGACCTGATCGGGCCGCGAGACGCCGACGCCAGCACCGGCCTGGATGCGGGCAAGGACTTCCTGTTCCTGGGCCAGCCAGGCATCGAGGCGGGAGGTGATGGACATGTCGGGTGCTTTCAGGGCAGAAGGGACGGGAAATTCTCGCATGCGACCTTCACTTGGCACGGCGCGCAGGCGACAGAGGGATGGCCTCGCTCCGCGACGGTCTGGGGAATAATGGGCAGCCAGTTCAGGAACCCCCATGACGCATTTCACCAAGACCATTCTCTACACCGATACCGACGGCCGCGCGCGCTTTCGCGAGGAAACCGTGCCGCTCGGGCAGGGCACGCCACAGTCCATGCTGTCCGAGGTATTTGCCTGCGGGGGCTATCAGCTGCGCCACAGCCCGGTGGGATTTCGCAGCAGTTTTCACTGCACCGGCGCGCCGCAGTGGTGTTTCATCCTGCAGGGGCAGATGGAGATCGGCTTGCAGGGCGGGGTGTCGCGGGTCTTCAAGCCTGGCGAGCATTTCTACTCGGCCGATTTGCTGCCCGAAGGTGCCACCTTTGACCCGGCCGTGCATGGCCACTGGAGCCGCCAGGTCGGCCCCGACCCCCTGGTGACGCTGTTCGTCCGCGGTTAGAGCCCAGGGCCTGTGTAGTTCAGGGTCATGCGTCCGCTGTCAACGGTCACGATCTCGCTCGTCATGTAGCCGGGGCATCGCCGGCGAGTCAGGCCACCACGTCGGCAAGGCGGCTGCCTGAGTCCGCTGAGTCAGTGCGTCAGACCCGGGGCGGTCGGGCCATGTCGGCCGGTTGCACCCAGGCGTCGAAATCACTTGCGGTGACATAGCCGAGCGCGACCGCCGCAGCTTTCAACGTGCTGCCTTGGCGGTGCGCCTGCTTGGCGATTTCGGCCGCGCGGTCGTAGCCGATGTGCGGCGTCAAAGCTGTCACCAGCATCAGGGAGCGCTCCAGCAAGGTCTCGATGCGTTCTCGATTGGCTTCGATGCCGCGCACGCAGTGCGCTTCGAAGCTGACCATGCCGTCGGCCAGCAGGCGCACGCTCTGCAGGAAGTTGTGGGCGATCAAGGGTTTGAATACATTGAGCTCGAACTGGCCCGAGGCGCCGCCGAAGTTGATGGCGACATCGTTGCCGAACACCTGGCAGCACAGCATGGTGAGCGCTTCACACTGGGTCGGGTTCACCTTGCCCGGCATGATGGAACTGCCAGGCTCGTTCTCCGGAAGGCTGAGCTCACCCAGACCTGAGCGCGGGCCGGAGGCCAGCCAGCGGATGTCGTTGGCGATCTTCATGAGCGCAGCGGCCAGGGTCTTGAGCGCGCCATGCACCGACACCAGTGCGTCATGGGCCGCGAGTGCCGCGAACTTGTTGGCCGCGCTGGTGAAGGGCAGGCCCGTTGTCCGGGCCAGCTCTGCCGCCACGCGCGCGCCGAATTCGGGATGCGTGTTTAGCCCGGTGCCCACCGCCGTGCCGCCGACGGCCAGTTCATGCAGGGCCGGCAAGGAGGCATGGAGCGCGTTTTCGGCGTGCGCCAGCTGTGCCACATAGCCGGAGAACTCCTGGCCCAGCGTGAGCGGCGTGGCATCCTGCAGGTGGGTACGGCCGATCTTCACGATGCCGGCGAAGGCCTGTGACTTTTCTTCCAGCTGCGTGCGCAATGTGCGCAGCGCCGGCAGCAGCTGCTCCGAGAGCTGAAGGCAGGCGGCCAGGTGCATGGCGGTGGGAAAGATGTCGTTGGACGACTGTCCGAGATTGACTTCATCATTGGGATGGATCCGCCGGTCTTCGCCCCGCATGCCACCCAGCAGTTCGGAGGCGCGGTTGGCCAGCACCTCGTTCATGTTCATGTTGCTCTGCGTGCCCGAGCCGGTTTGCCACACCGACAGCGGAAACTCGAGGTCGTGCTTTCCTGCCAGGACTTCCGCCGCCGCAGCGCCGATGGCATCGGCTGTTTCGCGACGCAGCAGGCCGAGTTCGCCATTGACGCGGGCGCAGGCCTGCTTGGTCCGGGCCAGCGCCATGAGCAGTTCGAGCGGCATGCGCTCGGAAGAGATGTGGAAGTGTTGCAGTGAACGCTGCGTTTGCGCGCCCCACAGCCGATCGGCCGGCACCTCGATGGGGCCGAAGGAGTCGCGCTCAATTCTGCTGGTTGCCATGTCGAGCCCCTTCCTGCACCGACAGTCAACCCAAGCGGGCTTTACCCGTCGGCAGGAATCATTAAACTGCAGAACAGGCCGGCCAGGTGCTCGCGTCGCAGGAGTCCGCCATGGATACCGGTCGTCATGATTTGAACAGCCTGTTGTCCCAACTGGGACTGGCCAGTGACGCGGCCGGCCTGAATGCCTTCCTGGCCACGCATCGACTGGAAGGTGGCATGAAGCTGGTCGATGCCCCGTTCTGGAGCAAGGCGCAAGCGCAGTTCCTGCGCGAGGCCTTGGAGAACGATTCGGATTGGGTGGCAGCGGCCGACGGCTTGGCCCCATGCTGCTGAGCCAGAAGCGTTAGCGCTGCGCAGCGGGCAGCTGCCTGCCCGCGGTGCGTTGTGGCTTAGCGGCCGTAAGAGCCGCCGCCGGAGTTGCGGGGGCCGCGGCCACCGGCGAAGCCACCACCACTGCCGCCGCCGTAACCGCCGCCACCGCCACTGCGGTTGCGCTGACCACCGCCGAAGCCGCCACCACCGCCACGACGGCCGCGCTCGGCCATCATGTCGACGCTGGTGCGCATCGGATCGGGTTGGGCCTGGGACGTGCGCGGTGCATTCTGGCGCGGCTCGTCGTTGCGGGCCGGTCGGCCTTGTCCCTGGGCGCTGCGGGCGCCCTGGTTGCCGGGTTGACCGCCGCCCTGGTTGCGCGGCTTGCCGCCGCCACCGCCGGCCGGCTTGCGGGCACCGCCGCCGTTGCCGCCACCCGGGCGCTCGCCTTGGCCGGCCTTGTTGTCGCGGATGCGCTGCATCATCTCGGTACGCGCTGCCTTGGCGGCGGCCTGCATGACGTCGCGGCTCGGCGGCTTGCCGGCGCCACCCCAGATGGTCTGGCGGCCCATGGCAATCGGTTCGGCGCGCTCGCCCGGCTCGGGGCCAAAGCCCTCGACCACCTGCACTTCGATCTTTTGCTTGGTGAAGCGCTCGATGTCGGCCATGAAGCCTTCTTCGTCCAGGCACACCAGGTTGACGGCGGCGCCATCGGAGCCGGCACGGCCGGTACGGCCGATGCGGTGCACATAGTCTTCACTGACGTTGGGTATCTCGTAGTTCACCACGTGCGGCAGCTCATCAATGTCGATGCCGCGTGCTGCAATGTCGGTGGCCACCAGGGCGCGGACATCGCCGCTCTTGAAGCCGGCCAGCGCCTGCGTGCGGGCGCTCTGGCTCTTGTTGCCGTGCAGTGCCATGGCTGTGATGCCATTCTTTTCCAGGAATTCGGCCACGCTGTTGGCGCCGAACTTGGTACGGGTGAACACCAGCACCTGGCTCCAGTTGTGCTGCTGGATGATGTGTGCCAGCAGTGCCTTTTTCTTGCCGCGACCCACCGGGTGGATCACCTGGGTGATGCGTTGCACCGTGGTGTTGCGCGGCGTGACCTGCACGCTTTGCGGGTTCTTCAGCAGGCCGTTGGCCAGATCGCGGATCTCGTCGCTGAAGGTGGCCGAGAACAGCAGGCTCTGCTTCTCCTTCGGTACCAGGGCCAGCACCTTCTTCACGTCATGGATGAAGCCCATGTCGAGCATGCGGTCGGCCTCGTCCAACACGAGAACCTGCACGGTGGACAGGTCCAGGAAACCTTGTTGCTGCAGGTCCAGCAGGCGGCCCGGTGTGGCCACCAGGATGTCGACGCCCTTCTTGAGGCGGCTGATCTGCGGGTTCATGCCGACACCGCCGAAGACGACGGTGGAGGAGAGCTGCAGGTACTTGCCGTAGGCCTGCACGGATTCTTCCACCTGGGCGGCCAGTTCGCGCGTGGGGGTGAGCACCAGGGCACGGATGCCGGTGCCGCCAAATTTGTTCTGGGCGCTGCGGCTCATGGTCAGGCGGTGCAGCAGCGGCAGGGTGAAAGCGGCGGTCTTGCCGGTACCGGTCTGGGCGCCGCCGAGCAGGTCGTGCCCTTCGAGCACCAGCGGGATGGCCTGGGCCTGGATCGCGGTGGGAGTCTCGTAGCCTTGCTCGCGCACAGCCTTCAGGATGGCCGGAGCCAGTTTCAGATCTTCAAAGTTCATGGTGATGGCGCCCATCCGGGCGCAGGGATATCGGCCTGTTCAGGTGTCGCAACACCTGGCCAGTAGAGGCAGATAGGGTTCAAAAGAGGGCCGCATCAATGAGCGGATCAAGGGAGGGGCCCACCAGCAGGGCGCTGGTGTTGCGGGCAACTGGAGCGCCGCAACAGGCCGTATTGTCGCACGCCTGGGTCTCTTGTGTCTTCCGGTGTCCAAATTCGCTCAATTTGACTCTCCGGTAACAAGATGTTGCGCAGACACCGTACACGGCCCTGCAGCAGGGAAAATCCAGTTCTCGCTGGCAAGTCCGGCCTTGGAATACAGACTGGTTGATGAACAAGTACTTGATGCGGCGACTCGGTGTGTCGGACGACCCGACCGGCCTGCGCCCGACCCTGCAAGACTGCATCGAGGCAGTGCTGTTGCAGTCAGACGTTCTGATCGAGGACGTGCTCAAGGGGCTGGAGGGGGTGAGCGGCCAGGCCAAACCGAAGATCGCGCAAATCAGCTACCGCGCCATCAGCAAACCGGCGGTGGCACAACTGCGCCACGACTTCGACGCGGTGCGCGCCACCTTTGGCGTGCAGCTGCGCCTGGCCATCTACCACAGCGGGGCGCAGGATGAGGCCCGCAACCCGGCGGTGCGCTTCGATGACCTGCAGTTGCTCGACGAGCAGCAGATCGACGCCAACATCGAATTCGCGTTGGCCCAGCAGGAAATCCAGTTTGCCGTCGATGAGTTGCTGCCATCCCTCCATGCGCTGATCAGCCGCCTGCTGGGCTGGCTCACGGTGCAGCCGCATCTGAACCCGCTCAAGCCCGAGGCCTTTGCCCGCGCGCTGCGCGAAACATTGCGCCAGCACGTGCCGGACGAGCAGGCGCGCACCGGTCTGATCACGCCGGCCGCCGGTTTCCTGGGCGCCAGCCTGCGCCTCCTCTACAAGGAGTTGATGGACTGGCTGCGTTCGCACGGCGTCGAGCCGGTGGTGTCATTGCATGCGGCGTCATCGCGCCGCAAGACGGCTGAAAACCCGGTCAGCCGCACCATGCTCACGCTGGGCAAGCTGCGGCGGCTGTTGTCGGGCGAGCTCGACAGCCAGGCGAAGGAGCGCAGCATTGACAGTCGTGTCCTCGAGTTTCTGCATACCGTGCCAGCGTCGCTGGAAGCGCTGGAAGAACTGAAGATGGTCGAGCCCTTGATGAAACGCCTCAGCCAGCGCGCAGCCCAGGCCGCGCCGGTGGCACAGGGCAAGAAAGCGGCCAGCAGGGCGCGAGGCCGTCAGCTCGGGCGCGAGCTGGGCGAGGAAGTGGCGCACCTGATGCTCGACAACCTCGCGCAGGACGAACGTCTGCTGCCCGCGATCCGCGAGCAGGTCCAGGGGCTGGCGCCGGTGCTGCTCAGGCTGGCGCAATCCGATCCCCGTTTTTTCAGCGACCGCAAGCACCCGGCGCGCCAACTGCTGGACAAGCTGACCCACCGCAGCTTGGCTTACCTGGCCGAGAGTGACGAAGGCTTCGGCGCCTTTTTGCAGTCGGTTGCGGCGGCCGTGCGTGAGCTGGCCGCCAGCCAGGGGGAGGCGGAAGATTTCGCGCGCGCCTTGGAGGCGCTGCAGGAGCAGTGGGCACAGGCGGGTGCTGGCCACCGGCAACGGCAGGCCGAGGCGGTGCGTGCCCTGCTGCATGCGGAACAACGCAACCTGCTGGCAAAGCGGCTGGCCGCCGATTTTGAGGTCCGGCTGCAAAAGCAGAAGGTGCCCGAATCGGTGGCGGTCTTCCTGCACGGCCCCTGGGCTCAGGTGGTGGCCGAGTCGCAACTGGCCAGCGCTGACGGCACGGCGGACGCTGAGGGCTACCTCGCGCTGGTGGACGAGCTGATCTGGAGTGTGCAAGTGCATCAGATGCAGCGCAACCGGGCGCGGCTGGTGCAGCTGGTGCCGACGTTGCTGATCAGGCTGCGCCACGGCTTGCAGAGCATCCGTTATCCGCAAGAACGCACCGCGCTCTTCCTGGACGAGCTGAGTACCCTGCATGAACACACGCTGGAAAGTCTGTCTGCCCAGGCGTCCGTTGACTTGCCGGTGGATATTCCCATTGAGCTGGCCGACACGGCGGCGCTGGCGATGCCGGAGCCGTTGCAAGAGGTCGTGTCGGCGGTCGCTGACGCGGGCAAGGGTGCGGGTCAAGGCGCAGGTGGACGCCACCCTGGCGCGCAGAGCGCGGACGATCTGCCGGCCGACGATTTCTGGGTGGCGGAGAACGAGGCCAGCAAGGCCGGCTACCTGTCCGAAGGTGCTGTGGTGCCGCCCAGTCCGGGCGGGGTGCTGGCGCACGACTGGCGCGTGGCCGATCTGGGCGTCGGTACCTGGGTTGAGCTGATGCTGAAGGATGAATGGGTTCGCGCCCAACTCACCTGGGCCACGCCGCACCGCACGCTCTTCATGTTCACCTCGGTCAAGGGGCTGGCGCACTCCATGACCCGCCGCACCATGGACCGGCTGCGCAACCGCGGCCTGATTCGCGTCGTTTCCGATGGCCATGTGGTCGACAGCGCGCTGGACGCCGTGGCGCAAGCCGCGCTGCGCAACGAGCAGATGCGGGCGACGGACGGCCTGTAATACGCACCAGGCCGGTGCGGGCGCTGCGCCAAAAGGCCCGGCGGAGGATAATACGGGTTTTACCCCCTTCTCCCCGCAGAACTATTACTAGATGGCTCAATACGTTTTTTCCATGAACCGCCTCGGCAAGATCGTGCCGCCGAAGCGTCACATTCTCAAGGACATTTCCTTGAGCTTCTTCCCCGGTGCCAAGATCGGCGTGCTCGGCCTCAACGGCTCGGGCAAGTCCACGCTGCTCAAGATCATGGCCGGCGTCGACAAGGAATTCGAGGGCGAAGCCATCCCGATGGCCGGCCTGAAGATCGGTTATCTGCCGCAGGAGCCGCAACTCGACCCGAACGAGACCGTGCGCCAGGCTGTCGAAGGCGGCATGGGTGAGTCGAAGGCTGCGCAGGCGCGCCTGGAAGAGGTGTACGCCGCCTACGCGGACGAAAACGCCGACTTTGACGCCCTGGCGGCCGAGCAGGCCAAGCTCGAAGCCATCATCGCCACTGCCGGCGACGGCGGCGAGCACCAGCTGGAAATTGCCGCCGACGCGCTGCGCCTGCCGCCCTGGGATGCCGTCATCGGCAAGCTCTCCGGCGGCGAGAAGCGCCGCGTGGCGCTGTGCCGCCTGCTGCTGTCCAAGCCCGACATGCTGCTGCTCGACGAGCCGACCAACCACCTGGACGCCGAATCGGTGGACTGGCTGGAGCAGTTCCTGCAGCGCTATTCCGGCACCGTGGTGGCCATCACCCACGACCGCTACTTCCTGGACAACGCGGCCGAATGGATTCTGGAAATGGACCGGGGTTCCGGCATTCCCTACAAGGGCAACTACAGCGAATGGCTGCAGCAGAAGCAGGCCCGCCTGGAGCAGGAACAGAAGGGCGAAGAGTCCCGCGCCAAGGCGCTGAAGAAGGAGCTGGAATGGTCGCGCCAGAACCCCAAGGCGCGCCAGGCCAAGAGCAAGGCCCGTCTGGCCCGCTTCGAGGAACTGTCCGATTTCGAATACCAGAAGCGCAACGAGACGCAAGAGATCTTCATCCCCGTGGCCGACCGCCTGGGCAATGAGGTCATCGAGTTCAAGAACGTCAGCAAATCCTTCGGCGACCGCCTGCTGATCGACAACCTGAGCTTCAAGGTGCCGGCGGGCGCCATCGTCGGCATCATCGGCCCCAACGGCGCCGGCAAGTCGACGCTGTTCAAGATGATCGCCGGCAAGGAAACGCCGGACAGCGGTGAAGTCAAGATTGGCCAGACCGTCAAGATGGCGTTCGTTGATCAGACTCGTGACGACCTGGCCAACGAGAAAACCGTGTGGGAAGACGTCTCCGGCGGCCTGGACATCCTGACCGTCGGCAAGTTCCAGATGGCCAGCCGCGCCTACTGCGGCCGCTTCAACTTCAACGGCGGCGACCAGCAGAAGCGGGTCGGTACGCTGTCGGGCGGTGAGCGCGGCCGTCTGCACCTGGCCAAGACCCTGATCGCCGGCGGCAATGTGCTGCTGCTGGACGAACCGTCCAATGACCTTGACGTTGAAACCCTTCGCGCGCTGGAAGACGCGCTGCTGGAATTCGCCGGCTCGGTCATGGTCATCAGCCACGATCGCTGGTTCCTGGACCGCATCTGTACCCACATTCTGGCCGCCGAAGGCGACAGCCAGTGGACCTTCTTCGACGGCAACTACCAGGAGTACGAGGCCGACAAGAAGAAGCGTCTGGGTGAAGAAGGCGCCAAGCCGCACCGGGTGCGCTTCAAGGCCCTCAAGTAAGCGGCATGATCACCCGGGCCTGCGCAGGCCCGGGTTGAGGCTCAGGACTCGGCGGCGTCGGGTTTGGCTTTCGCGAATTCCCGGCGCAACTGCGCCAGCTTGTCCAGGCCGGTGGCGATGCGGGCATTGACCGAGCCTTCCGGCATCTGGCCTTGTGCATCCGGTGCCCCCGCGGGCAGACCGGTCAGCAATTCCAGCGCTTCATCGATATTGCGCACGGCCCAGATCTGGAAGCGGCCGGCACGCACCGCGTCCACTACCTCAGGCCGCAGCATCAGGTGGCAGACATTGCTGGCCGGGATCAGCACCCCCTGCGTGCCCGTCAGGCCGCGGGCCGCGCAGATCTCGAAGAAACCCTCGATCTTCTCGTTGATGCCACCCACTGGCTGCACCACACCGAACTGGTTGACTGAACCGGTCACGCCCAGCGACTGCCTGATCGGGACCCCGGCCAGTGCCGACAGCAGCGCGGCCAGCTCGGCCAGCGACGCACTGTCGCCTTCCACCCCGCCATAGGACTGTTCGAACACCAGGCTGGCCTTGAGCGACAAGGGCATGCGCCAGCCGAAGCGTGAGGCCATGAAAGCCGAGAGGATGAGCACGCCCTTGGAGTGGATCGGCCCGCCGAGCTTGACCTCGCGCTCGATGTCGATCACCTCGCCGTCACCCACGCGCACGGTGGCGGTGATACGCACCGGATGCGCGAAGGTGCTCTCCCCCAGCACGATCACGGCCAGGCCATTGATCTGGCCGATGTGCTCGCCCGTGGTGTCCACCAGGATCTGGCCGCGCAGAATCTCGTCGCGGTAGCGTTCCCGGATGCGTTCATGGCGCCGCTGGTGGGCGGTCAGTGCCGCCTCCACATGCGCACGTTCGATCAGCGGTGCTTTGGCTTCACCGGCGACATGGTTCGCCTCGCGCATCAGATCGTCCAGCGGCTGGGTCTGTGTGCTCAGGCGCTGCGCGTCGCTGGCCAGGCGTGCCGCGTGTTCGATGATGCGGGCCACCGCGGTACTGGAGAGCGGGCGCAGCTTGTCGCGCCGCGCCAGCGTGGCGATCAGGCGGGCGTAGGCGGCGGTGTTGTCCGGGTTGCGCGCGATCTCGCTTTCCATGTCGGCGTTGATCTTGAACAGGGCGGAGAAGTCCGGGTCGTACTGGCTGAGCAGGTAGTACACCAGGCGCTCGCCGATCAGCACGATCTTCAGGTCGATCGGCACCGGTTCCGGCTCCAGTTGCACGGTGCTGGTCAGGCCGATCAGATCGGACAGTGACTCGATGCGCACCGAACCGGATTTCAGGCAGCGCTTCAGCCCTTCCCAGGCATAGGGTTGCGACAGCACTTTCATGGCGTCGAGAATCAGGAAGCCGCCGTTGGCCCGGTGCAGCGCGCCGGCGCGGATCAGCGTGAAGTTGCTGATCAGCGTGCCCATGTGCACCACGTTCTCGATGCGCCCGAGCAGGTTCTGCAGGGTCGGGTGGTCTTCGTAGACCACCGGGCGTGCGCCGCTGGCCGGGTTCTCCACCAGCAGGTTGACCAGGTAGCGCTGTACCGAGATCGAGCCGGAGTAGGTGGTGGTCTCGGTATCGCCTTCGCTGTGGGAGGAGGCACGCAGCGATTCGCCGCTTTCGATGATGTCCTGCAGCACGGCGTCGAGGTAGCTGCCGACCTCGGGCAGATCGGTGTAGGGCGGCTTGAGGTCCTCCACCATGTGCGTCACGGTGGCGCGCAGCGCATCGCTGCCGGCTTCCTTCATGCGGCCAAGCATCTCCTGGCGCCAGCGCGGGAACTCGCTCAGAAGCTTGTGCAGCCGCTCATGCAGCGTCTTCATGTGCCCAGCGAATTCATTCTTGCGCTCTTCCGGCAGCTTCTCGAATTCCTCCTGCGTGTAGGGCGCCTCACCGTCCTTCATCGGCGCCATGACAAAGCCGTTCGGCGTGTGAACCAGGCCGATGCCGAGCTGCGTGGCTTCGTCGCCCAGCGCCTTGAGGGCCGCCATCTCACGCTGTTTGGCCTCTTCCTGCAGGGCCTCGATGCGGGCGCGGTAGGCATCGCCCTGGAAGACGGCATTGATGGCCGGCGTCAGCGCCTCGACGAACTGCTGCATGTCGTCGCGCAACCGCGTTCCGCGGCCACAGGGCAGGCGCAGCAGGTCCGGGCGGGTGGCATCGGCGAAGTTGTAGACGTAGCACCAGTCGGCCGGCGGCTGGCCGTTCTGGCGCTCGGCCTCCAGCAACTGCTGGATGATGGCGTGGCGGCCGCTGCCGGTTTCGCCCAGCACAAACAGGTTGTAGCCCGCATGCGGCATGTCGAGGCCGAGGTGCATGGCTTCCACGGCACGGCCATGGATCTGCGCAGCATCGAGATCCGGCAGTTCCCCGGTGCTGGCAAAACGCAGCGTGGCCGGGTCACAGGCGGTGTACAGAACCTCGGGCAGGAGTGGAACGGCAATCGGCATCGGGGGCTTTGCGCAGTTCAGTGATGTGGCGCAAGCATAAACCCACCATGGCTTCGGGACCACGTCCGTGTGGTCTGGCGTCAACAGACCGTCGCCCGTCTGCCGTATATGCCCGCCCTGCGTTCAGGGCGCAGGGCGCCAATCGACAGCGGCCGGCCAGGTCTGCTCGTTCACCGCCAGGCTTTGCGCCGCGCACACGGCGTTCACCACGGCACGGGCCGTGACCTCGGCCGCCAAGGTGGCCAGCAGCAGCATGCTGGCGCTCTTGCCGCTGTGGCCGGTCGCCAGTGCGAACAGGGTGTCGCCGTCGAGCATGGTGTGCACCGGATTGATGGTGCGCGCCAGCCCGTCGTGGCTGACCTGCGCCAAGCGCTGTGCCTGCGGCTTGGTCAACAAGGCATCGGTGGCCACCACGCCGATGGTGGTGTTGGTGCCCGCCAGCAGGTTCTGCGGCAGCTCACCCTTCACCATGGCATCGCGGCTGCCCAGCAGTGCCTTGCCGTCCGCCGTGCGCGCGCCGGCTATTGCCTGGCCGGTGGTCGGGTCGATCACATCGCCCACCGCGTTGCAGACGATGAGCGCCGCCACCGTGATGCCCTCCACGCAGAGCGAGGCGGTACCGATGCCCCCCTTCATGGCACGCTGCATACCGAACAGTTTGCCGACCAGGGCACCGGTGCCGGCGCCCACATTGCCTTGCGCCGGCGGCTGGTGGCTGGCCGCCAGGCAGGCCTGGTAACCGGCCTGCGCATCGGGGCGAATGCGGGCATCGCCGACGCCGAGGTCGAACACCACCGCGGCCGGCACGATGGGCACCAGGCCATAGCCGGTGTTCAGGCCGATGTGCTTGTCTTCCAGCCAGCGCATCACGCCGCTGGCGGTGTCCAGTCCCCAGGCACTGCCGCCTGAAAGCGTTATGGCGTGCACCTTGTCCACCAGGTTGGACGGCTGCAACAAATCTGTTTCGCGCGTGCCGGGCGCGGCGCCACGTACGTCGACACCGGCCACAGCGCCGTCGCGTGCTATCACCACGCTGCAGCCGGTGGGGCGGCGCGTCTCGGTGAAATGGCCGACTTCGATGCCCGCGACATCGGTGAGAGAGCCTGGGTAGGGTGGGCGAGGGTGGGCAGTGCTCATGAACGCAGATTATGCGCAGACCGTGTTTCAGGCGTAGAGTGGGGCGCAGCACCGCCGTGCGGTGCGAGAGGAGTGCGGAAATGTTCAATGGGTATGACTACTACTACGGCCACATGGCCGGCATGCACGCTTTCTGGTGGATCTTCTGGGTCATCTTGATCGTGGCGCTGCTGTTCTGGCGTCGTGACCGTTGGCGAGGACCGCGCGGGAAGTCGCGCGAAACGCCGCACGACGTGCTGCGCCGCCGTCTGGCCAATGGCGAGATCACCCCGGAGGATTACGAGAGCCGCAAAGCCCTGCTGGACCGCGACAGCGCTTGATTCTTTGGCGACGCTACCGAGCGTCTCGGTCTTCGCCCCAATGAAAGCGATGCAACAGCCGGTGCACCACCGGTGTCAGCATGATGCCCATGACGGCGATGAAGGCCAGACCGGCATACAGCGCATACATGCCGGCGAAGAGCTTGCCTGCTTCGCTCAGGTCGGCTGTCTTGACCGGCCCCATGCCGCCGAGCAGCATGGCGGCATTGACGAAGGCATCGACCCATGACATCTGCTCGTAGTAGCGGTAGCCCAGCATGCCTGCCAACAGCGAGACTGCAATCAGCGTCATGGCCAAAGCCGCATGACTCAGCAGCCGCAGGGTGAAGCGGCTGGTGGGGATGGGGGGGATGTGGCGTGGTTCGTACATGAGGTGGGCGCTCGATGGATGCCCGATCTTTGGAGCCCGACCGGATCAATCGTTCACGACAGAAAGACGAGGAGCAGCCCGATGGCGGCCGGAATGGCCTGGATGAAAAGGATCTTGCGGCTGGCGGTGGCGGCACCGTACAGACCAGCCACCAGCACACAGCCGAGGAAAAACACTTTGACTCCCATGCCGCTGGCGCCAAGGCTCAGACCCCAGAACAGGCCGGCTGCCAGAAAGCCGTTGTACAAGCCCTGGTTGGCGGCCAGAACCTTGGAGGCCGTTGCGGCCTCCTGGGTCTGGCCGAAGGCGCGCAGCCCGGCCGGTTTGTCCCACAGAAACATCTCGAGCACCAGGATGTAGACGTGCAGGAGGGCAATCAGGCCGACGATGATATTGGCGATGAGGGACATGGTGGTTCCTTGGGTTGTGGCGCTTGAGCGGGTTGAGATGAACGGTGGTTGAAAGCGGTTGCTTAGGGGTGTCCGATGCAGGGGCATCACCGGTGCGTCGCTGACTTACCCGATATTGGCCCCTTTTTCGGCCAGCAGCCCCCGAAGTACCGAACGATGGCAGTGGGCTTCGTCCTCACAATAGCATCCAACCGAGAAGTTGCCGGTGTGTGACAAGGCGGCGAGTACCTCCAGCGTGCGAGACGCCTCGGGCGCGGCCATCTCGGCCCGGTACTTCTTGCTGAAGGCCGCCCACTGCGCCGGTGTTTCGGCCTGTTGCCCCAGTTTCATCGTCTCGACGCTCGGAGCCAGGTTGGGATACCAGACGTCGTACCAGTTCTGTGACGAAAACTCGGACTTGGGAACCCCGCGTGGCGGGCGACGGACGGTGCCGATGCGCACGCCTTCGTCGGCGGCACGTGCACTCCCCAGCTGGACGATGCGAACGGTCATGGTGGTTCTCCTGTTGGTGATGCCTGATGCTTGAGCTGGTTCTTGTTCAGGGATGGTTTCTACGCTTCAGGCATAGGGCGTGCCGTCCTTGTGGACGAACTGCCACTTTCCAGCGACGAGCAAGGCCTTGAGGTCGTCATCGGGGTAGCTGACTTCATCTCCCGCTGTCCGGTCACCCACCTCGAGGTACACGACTTCCTCTCCGGTTTCGTTGATCAGGCGGTGCCCGTTGCCCGTGCCCGCCTTGAACCCTGCGCACATGCCGGGCGACAGCGGGGTTCGTCCTTCGTCCGTGTGCAGCGTAGGCCGCCCCTGCAGGATGTAGATGAACTCGTCTTGCCGGCTGTGCGCATGACGAAGCGCCGATGTCGCATGGGGTGCCAGACGCGTGAGGTTGACGCCAAAGTTGCTGAGGCCGAAGACATCGCCCAGCTGGCGTTTCTCCCGGCCGGCCATGCGGGACGCGAAGGGCTCGGGATAGGCCGAGGGTTTGCTGCGTGCGGCGATATCGGCCGCCATGACGGCGACGGGATGCTGCTTTTCTGACCTGTCTGACATGTGACCTCGCGAGATGAACTGTAGAGACTGAGGGCCTTGATGCTTGGGCGGGTGAACTATATACTGTTCAGATATACAGTATTGAGGCAGCCATGAAATCCGGCCCCCTGCACCTGCCAACGACCAACTCAAGCCGCTGCACTGCGTCCTGCGTCGCGTATTTTGCCGCGCCATGCCGTTTCGTGCGTTGACGTCATGGCCGAATTCTCCCTCCCGCTGAGCGCCCTCAAGGGCCGCGGCGCGGCCACGCGGGTGGCGCACCGCTTCGAGCGCGATGCGCGTGCCGCGTTCGACGATGGCTGGCAGACCTGGGACGAAACCTTGCAGGGCGAGGCCGCCAAGCCGCAGACCGAGGTGCGCTGGGAGGATGCGCGCAGCGCCATCATGGCCAACGATTCGCCCGACATTGCCTTCGACCATTCCATCAACCCCTACCGCGGCTGCGAGCACGGCTGCAGCTACTGCTATGCGCGGCCGACGCACAGCTACCTCGGGCTGTCGCCGGGGCTGGACTTCGAGACGGTGATCATTGCCAAGCGCGGGCTGGCGGCACTGTTGCGCAAGGAATTGATACGGCCCGGCTACCGGCCGAGCATGATCGTCATCGGCTCGGTCACCGACTGCTACCAGCCGGTGGAGCGCGAGCTGAAGATCACACGCTCGCTGATCGAGGTGCTGCGCGAGGCGCGACACCCGTTTTCGCTCGTCACCAAATCCAGCGGCGTCGAGCGCGACCTGGACCTGATCGCGCCGATGGCGGCGGACCATCTGGTGGCGATCTACGTCACCATCACCACGCTCGACGGGGCGTTGGCGCGCCAGCTGGAGCCGCGTGCCGCCTCGCCGCAGCGCCGGCTGCGCACCATCCGCACGCTGGCCGAGGCGGGGGTGCCGGTCGGCGTGAGCGTGGCGCCGCAGATCCCTTTCATCAACGACGACATGGAGCAGGTGCTGGAAGCGGCGGCCGCGGCCGGCGCGAAGAGCGCCTTCTACACCGTGCTGCGCCTGCCGTGGGAGCTGAACGAGGTGTTCCAGCAGTGGCTGGCCGTGCACTACCCGCAACGCGCGGCGCGCGTGATGGCGCGCATCCGCGAGATGCGCGGCGGTCAGGAGTACCGGAGCGATTTCGCCACCCGCATGACCGGCAGCGGCCTGTGGTCGGAGCTGATCCGCCAGCGCTTTCACAAGGCCTGCGCGCGCCATGGCCTGAACCGCGAGCGCCTGGAGCTGGACCTGTCACAGTTTCGCCCCGGCCTGGCGGCGGGGCAGGGCAGCCTGTTCTAGCGCGGTTGCCCTAGTTCTTCACCGGCTCCAGGGTCAGCACGATGTAGGCGCCGCCCACCTTGTCGGCCGTGAAGCGCACCTTGTCGCCGGCCTGCACCTGGTCCAGCAGGGCGGCGTCCCTCACCTGGAACACCATGGTCATGGGCGCCATGTCGAGGTTCTTGATGGCCTCGTGCTTGAGGGTGATCTTCTTCGCCGCCTTGTCCACCTTGCGCACTTCGGCCTCGGTCGTTTCGGCGCTTGCCGTCGCGTGGTGGCTGTCGTGCTCGCTGGCCTGGCTTTGCGCCAGGGCATGGCTGCCGGCCAGCAGCAGGCCGAGGGTCAGGGCAATGGTCTTCATGCGGGATTCCTTCAACGGTAAGACTGGTAAATGGAGGCGCTGCCGCCGCGCTGCACCAGCAGCACGTCGTACGGGGCTTTGCGGCCACCGTACTCGGGGCCGTCCATGCCGGGCGAGCCCACCGGCATGCCGGGTACGGCCAGGCCCAGGGCGCGCGGTTTTTCTTTCAACAGGCGCTGGATGTCGCGCGCCGGCACATGGCCTTCGAGCAGGTAGCCGCCCACCAGCGCAGTGTGGCAGGAACCGAACTTGTCGGCCAGGCCCAGGCGCAGGCGGTAGTCACGTTTGGTGGCATCGCTGACGTCGTGCGTTTTCACCGCATAGCCGTTGGTCTGCAGGTGTTTGATCCAATCGTGGCAGCAGCCGCAGGTGGGCGTTTTCCAGACCTCGATCACGGGTTGGGTCGCGGTCGTGCCGAGCGCGAGCAGCGGCAGGCCGCCGACGGCGCTGGTCAGGCCGAGTTGCAGCAGTGTGCGGCGGCGCAGGTGTTCAGTGGTGTTGACCATGGTTCATCTCCATCATGGGTTGGTGTTGCATGTCGTGTTGTTTGCCTGGGTGCATGGGCATGGTGGGGCCATAGCCGCGCAGCGTCCTGTAGCGTTCGATCTGTTGTTCCGTCAGCAGGGCGGTCTGTGTCAGATGGGTTTGCAGGTGCTCGGCGCGCAGCTGTGCCAGTTTCTCGCCGGCCGCGCGGGTGAGTTGGGTCAGCAGTTCGGGGTTGATGCTGCGGTTGGCAAAGGCCTGGTCGAGCGCGCGCTCGGCTTCGATCAACTCAGCACCCAGGCGGCGCGCCTCGGCCTTGTGCTGCGTCAGCAGCGCCTGCGATTGGGTGCGCTGTTCGTCGCTCAGCTTCAGTTCGCTGGCCAGTTCCAGCGTGTGCATGGGGCCGGGGTAGCCATTGAGTTCGGCCGCCTTGGCAAAGCCGTGGCCCTGGCCATGTTCGTAGGCTTTCATGTCGTCTGCCGACAGCGCCTTGATGGCGCGCATGTGCTGGCCGGCATAGGGTGTTGCCTGCGGGCTGGCGCTGGTGGTTGGCTTCTGCGGCCGGGCGACGACACGGATCGTGCCCTTCATGCCGGCCTGGTAGTGGCCGTCGATCAGGCAGGCGAATTCGAAGTCGCCGGCACGGTTGAAAGTCCAGACCAGGTTGCCGGTCTTGCCCGGGGCCACGTGCACCATGTGCGGCTCATCGTGTTCCATGCCCGGGTGCTTCTGCATCTGGGCGGCGTGTTCCGCCAGTTCCTGCGACGTGCCGAGCACCAGCTCGTGCAGCACCCGGCCGTTGTTGCGTACCTTCAGGCGCACGGTCTCGCCTTGCTTGACCTCGATGTGCGCGGGGGTGAAGCGCATGGTGTCTTTCATGCGGAGGGTGATGGTGCGCGTGACGGCCTTGGCCTCGCCGGCCATGCCCCAGGTCTTCTGCTCTGCCACCCTGGCGTGCATCGCTTGCCCATGCTGGGGTTCATGGCCAAAAGTGGCACTGGCCCCGGTCAATGCTGCGCAAATAGCTATGAATTTGATAGCGTTCATGGTGTTCCTTAATGTGAAGAATGTGAATGGGGTTTGACGGCCTTGAGTTCGACGGGTGTCGCGCTGGCGGCAGGGGTCGTCTGGCGTTTGGGGTCGGGCAGGGTGCCGCGCCACTCGTAGGCCCGGGTACCGATGGGTTGCTTGAACCAGCCCGGGTCACGGTAGTCGCCGGGCTTCTGGGTCTTGCGCACCTTCAAGGTGGTGAACATGCCGCCCATCTCGACCGGGCCATAGGGGCCGGTGCCGCTCATCATGGGCAGGGTGTTGTCGGGAATGGGCATTTCCATCTCGCCCATGTCGGCCATGCCGCGTTCGCCCATCACCATGTAGTCGGGCACCAGTTTCTGGATCTTCTGTACCAGGCCGCGGTGGTCGACGCCGATCATGGTGGGCACGGCGTGGCCCATCGGGTTCATGGTGTGGTGGCTCTTGTGGCAGTGGAAAGCCCAGTCGCCTTCCTCGTCCGCCACGAACTCGACCTGCCGCATCTGGCCGACCCCGATGTCGGTGGTCACCTCCGGCACGCGCGCCGCCAGCGGCCAGGGCCCGCCGTCGCTGCCGGTCACGGCAAACTCGTGGCCGTGCAGGTGGATCGGGTGGTTGGTCATGGTCAGGTTGCCGACGCGGATGCGCACCTTGTCGCCTTGCCGCACGTTGAGCGAATCGATGCCGGGGAAGGCGCGGCTGTTCCAGGTCCAGAGGTTGAAGTCCAGCATGGTGTTGATCTTCGGCGTGCTGCTGCCGGGCTCGATGTCGAAGGCGTTGAGCAGGAAGCAGAAGTCACGCTGCACCTCGCTGATGAGCGGGTGCTGGCCCTTCGGGTGGGTGACCCAGAAGCCCATCATGCCCATGGCCATCTGCGTCATCTCGTCGGCATGCGGGTGGTACATGAAGGTGCCGGGCCGGCGCGCCACGAACTCGTAGACGAAGGTCTTGCCGACCGGGATCTGCGGCTGCGTCAGGCCGCCGACGCCGTCCATGCCGTTGGGCAGGCGCTGGCCGTGCCAGTGGATGGTGGTGTGTTCGGGCAGTTTGTTGGTGACGAAAATGCGCACGCGGTCGCCCTCCACCACCTCGATGGTGGGGCCAGGGCTCTGGCCGTTGTAGCCCCACAGCGTGGCGCGCATGCCGGGGGCGATCTCGCGCACCACCGGCTCGGCCACCAGGTGGAACTCCTTCACGCCGTTGGCCATGCGCCAGGGGAGCGTCCAGCCGTTGAGCGTGACCACCGGGTTGTAGGGGCGGCCATTGGGGGCAACAGCGGCGGCGCGGTGTCGGGTTTGTCCATCAGCACGGGCTCGGGCAGGGCGGCCATGGCCACCTTGCTGACGGAGGCTGCCGCGACGGCCGTCATGGCGGCGCCAGCAAAAAAATTGCGTCGTTTCAAATTCATGTCAATTGCTCCGTCGCGTGCCGAAATACCTGACGCATGAGATGGTCTAGGCGGGGAACGCCGTGAAACCGGCTTTGCCGGTCCACTGGCGTTGCCTCCTTGAGGGGGGTGGCGGAGCGACACGCAGTGCGCGGAGCCTGGGGGTGTTCCATATTCAGTGTCCTTGGGAGGCGGTGGCCATCGATGCGCCGATGCTGCGCGGGCGGGCCAGGGTGCCGGGCGAAGTGCCGGTCAGCGTCAGTCGCAGGTCGGCGTCGGCCAGCCAGAAGTCGCGCTGCGCCTCGATGGCGTTGTTCACGCTCATCACCTGCTGGCGCATGTCGCCCAGCAGGTCCCACACGCTGGCGAGCATGCCGTTGTAGCGCAGCAGCACTTCGTCGCTGATGGCCTTGCGCAGCGGCACCACCTCGTCGCGGTAGTGGCGTGCCAGGTCGTAGGTGGTGCGCCAGCCGTGATACGCCTCGCGCGCCTCGCTGCGCGCCTTCACCGCCACGTCGCGCACCCGCGTGGCCGACTGCATGTACAGCGCCTGTGCACGTGCGTTGCGCGCCGTGCCCCAGTCGAAGATCGGTAGCGGCAGTTCCAGCTCCCAGCCATGCTTGATGTCGTTGGTACCCGCCGCGCTGTCGCTGATGTTGGCATTCTTGTAGGCCAGGGTCAGGCCGTTGAGGTAGCCCACCGCCTTGGTCATGCCCAGCGAGTCCGCCACATAACCGGCTTCGGCCACGGCCGAGCGCACGTCGAGCCGCTCGCGCAGGGCGCGGGCTTCCATGTCCTGCATGTCGGCAGCTTGGGGCGGCAGGTCGGGCAGGCGTTGTGCGAGCGTGAACTGCGTCTGCGCACCCCACAGGCCCATCAGGCGGGTGAGTTTTTCGCGCTCGCTGAACAGCGTCTGCTGCGCGCGCGCCAGCTGGGCGGCGGCATCGGCCAGAAAGACCTGTTCGCGTGCCTGCTGCAATTTGCTCCAGTTGCCCACGCGCGCCATGCGCCGCGCCAACTCGGCACCGGCTTCAGCGGCTTCCTTCACCTGGCCCATGTAGGTCACCGTCTGCTGTGCCGCCACGGTGTTGATCCAGGCCTTTCGGGTGTCGGTCGCCAGGCGGATGACTTCCTGGGCCGCCTGCAGCTTGGCCAGCTCGTGCTGCTGGCCCTGCCACTTGGCGCGCCAGGGCAGGAACAGCAGGCCGACCACGTCGAAGCGCAGCACGCGTTCGATCTCGCGCTTGTCGCCCTCGGCGTACTCGGCCAGCGAGAAGTGCGGATTGGGTGTCCGCCCGGCCTGCACGCGCTGGGCGTCGCTGATGTCGAGCTGCGCCAGCGCACTGTGCAGGCCCGGGTTGTTGAGCAGGGCGACGCGCACGGCGCTCTCGGCCGTCAGCGGTGCCTTGAGCAACTCCACCACGGCGTTGTCGATCTCAAGGGTGTTGCGCTGCAGGGTGAGGCTGGCGCCGGCGGTGCGGCCCTCGGTGAGCTGCAGCACGTCGCTCAGGTTCTGCTCGGGTGTGAGCGAGGTGCAGCCGGCCAGCAGTGCCACGGCGAGCGCACTGGCACTGAGCAGGAAAGATCGGTGCTTCATGGTTTGGCTCCTGGGGCAGGCGCGCTGGGGCGGCTGGCCGGCAGGTCCGCAGCTTGCGCCTGTTCGGCTTTGAGGATGTCGCTGTGGCCGCGTGCAAACTGGCCGACACGTGCATTGGCGGCAGGCCAGTCGTCATGCGCTTGCACGCCGCCGCGCGGACCGTATTCAAACGCCGAGCGGTAGCGGATGACGCGCACCGTGGCAGCGGGGTCGGCGGCGCTGATGGCTGCGGTCGGTTTTTCCGGCACGGTTTGCGCCGGATTCAGCGCCGGCCAGGCCAGAACGGCCAAGGCCAGCAGGGTGGGGTATCTCACGAATCTTCTCCAAAACAGCGTTCAGGGAACGGTGTTGCACCGCCAACGGCCCGGTTTCGGGACACGGCGGACGCACCAAGGCTGTCAGGGTCAGAAAATGGGCGGTTTGAAGCCCGGCGCGCGCTCGGCGCTGGCGAAGTGGTGGGAGGAAGCCTGCGGCAGGCCTGCCGGCAGGGCGGTCGACGTGATTTGCAGCGTCATCGGCGTCAATGCCATCGTGTGGCAGATCTGGCAGGCGGCACAGGTGGCGCAATCGGCACCGTCGGCATGGTGTTGGCTGTCTGCCGGGGTATCAGGCATGGCCGCATGGCCAGGGCACTCGGTATGGTGCATCGCCTCAGTTTGGGTGTCAAATCCGGGTTCGGCCCTTGTTTTGTTTGGGTTGTGTGCTATTAAATCAGTAGCGTTTTCCGTCGGCTGCAGGGTGGCGGCCATCAACTCCATGGCCATGGCGTCGCCCACCCAACCGCGCAAGGGCAGCAGGGCGATCATGAGGGCGAGCAGCAGGATGCGCATGGATGAATGATAAAGGGAACCGCAAAAAGTTCAGTTCATGCAAAATCAGGCTTGACGATGACACTGATACCCAACGCCAAATCACGCATCCTGGTAGTCGATGACGCCGAGGATGTCCGGATGCTGCTGACGTACATCCTCGAAACAGCCGACTACGAGGTGCTGATCGCCCAGGACGGCCCGACCGCCCTGGAGAGGGTCCGGTGCGATCGGCCCGATCTGATCCTGCTGGATGTGATGATGCCTGGCATGAGCGGCTACGAAGTCTGTGAGCGGCTCAAGGCGGACGAGGCCAGCCAGTCGATTCCGGTGCTGTTCATCACGGCGCTGAGCGAAAACGAGGCGCAGACCCGTGGCTTCGAGTCGGGTGCGGCCGATTTCATCACCAAGCCCATCAGCATGAATGTCCTGCTGGCGCGGGTGAAAACCCATCTGGCCCTGTATGCCCAGCGGCGCAGCCTGGAGGGCATGTTCCGCGACGTCATCGAATTCGCGCCGGATGCCTTCGTTCTGGCCGATTCGCAGGGACGGATCGTGCAGATCAATGCCCGTACCGAAGAATTGTTCGGCTATCCGCGCAGCGAGCTCACCGGCCAGCCGGTGGAGGTGTTGATGCCGCCGGACTTGCGGGGAGCGCATGAAGTGCACCGTACTGATTACACACGCCAGACGCACAACCTGATGATGGGGACGGGTCTGCGCTGTCTGCGCAAGGACGGCACGGAGTTTCCTGCTGACATCAACCTCAGCCCCCTGCACACCAACCGGGGTCGTCTGCTGATGGCGGTGGTGCGCGATGTCAGCGAACGCCAGCGCCAGGAAGACGAGTTGCGCGAAGCGGCACTCTATACGCGCAGCCTGATTGAAGCGAATCTCGACCCCATGGTGATGATCAACAGCATGGGGGTGATCACGGATGTCAACGCGGCGAGTGAACGCATCACCGGTCTCAGCCGGGAGCAACTGATCGGCAGCGATGCCGCCAGCAAATTCACCGAGCCCGAGAAGCTGTACCAGGGCTTTCAGCGGGTGGTGGCCGAAGGGCAGGTCAGGGACTATCCGATGGCCATACGCCATGCCTCGGGTCAGGTGACCCAGGTGATGTGCAATGCCAGCGCCTACCGGGATAGACGTGGCGAAATCGTTGGCGCTTTTGCGAGTGCGCGGGACGTCACGGAAAGCCTGCGGATCCAGCAGGAGATCAGTACCTCACGGCAGCATTTGCGCGAGCTGGCGGCCCAGAGCGAAGCGGTGCGGGAAGAACAACGCAAGCACATCGCGCGCGAGGTGAACGACGAATTGGGCCAGGTTCTGACGGCTCTGCGCATGGACCTGTCCTTCCTCGGCATGCAGCACTGTGCCGAGACCCCTGAACTCAAGGAAAAGATCCAGTCCATGAAGGACCTGGTGGACCGTGCCATCCAGGGGGTGCGCAATGTGGCCAGCAGTCTGCGCCCCACGGCACTGGACATGGGACTGGTCTCCGCGCTCGAATGGGTGTGCGGCGAATTTACCTCCCGCACAGGGACGGCCTGTTCATTCCATGCCGACCGGGAAACCATCGACATGGATGAGACGCGTGCGGTGGTCCTGTTTCGCATCGTGCAGGAATCGCTGACCAACATTGCGCGGTATGCCATGGCCAGCCGGGTGGACGTTTCCATGGGGCTGCGGGATGGTCGCCTCTGGCTGGAGGTGCGCGACAACGGCCTGGGCTTCGACCCGGCCGAAGCGCGCAAGAAGAAGTCCTATGGTCTGCTGGGCATGCAGGAGCGTGCCATTGCCCTGGGCGGGCAAGTCGAGGTGAGCAGTGCGCCGGGGCAGGGGACCCGGATCAACGTGACCATTCCCTTGCAGTTCGATGCAACGTTGGAGGCCAACCCATGATCAGATTGCTGATCGCCGATGACCATGCCATTGTGCGCAGCGGCCTGAAGCAGGTGTTTGCCCTGGCGCCGGACCTGGAGGTGGTGGGCGAGGCGGTCAATGGCGCCGAGGTGCTGGATTGTTTGCGGCAGTACGAGTTTGACTTGCTGCTGCTGGACATCAACATGCCGGGTCTGAGCGGCCCGGATCTGATTGCCCGTGTCAAGGCGCACCGGGCCGATCTGCCCATCCTGGTACTGAGCATGCACAACGAGGCGCAGGTGGCGACGTGCGTGCTCAAGGCCGGCGCCAATGGCTACGTGACCAAGGACAGCGAAATGGACGTGCTGCTCGGCGCCATCCGGCGGGTGGCCGGCGGCGGCAAGTTCATTGCACCCGAACTGGCTGAAAAGCTGGTGTTCGACACATCGATGAGCAGCGAAAAACCGCCGCACACCAGCTTGTCGGACCGTGAGCTCGAAGTGTTCCGCCTGCTGGTGGCCGGCCGAGGCGTCAACGAGATTGTCGAGCAGCTGTGCATCAGCAACAAGACCGTAGGCACGCACAAGACGCGGTTGATGGAGAAGCTCAATCTCGCCAGCGTTGCCGAACTGACGCGCTACGCCCTGCTGAGCTGATTGCCTGCGGGCAAGCGGGTAGGACTTTTCCTACCCGCGCCATCCTTTAAACCGGCCGTGTCCGATAGCGCCGGGGATATGCATTCGGCACCATGGCGGCATGATGAAACTGCTTGTTGCCGATGACTCCGAACTGATCCGTTCCCGCCTGGTGGGCATGCTCGATGGCATTGCCGGCATCGACGGCATCACCTTCCAGACCAACATCCTGGCGCTGAACGCGGCGGTGGAAGCCGCCCGGGCCGGCGAACAGGGCCGCGGCTTTGCCGTGGTGGCGGCCGAAGTGCGCAGCTTGGCGGGCCGCTCAGCCGAAGCGGCGAAGGAAATCAAGACCCTCATTACCGACAGCGTGCAGCGCGTCGAGCAGGGCACCGCCCTGGTCGATCAGGCCGGCAGCACCATGACGGAAGTGGTGAGCAGCATCCGCCGCATGACCGACATCATGGGCGAGATCAGCGCCGCCAGCACCGAGCAGAGCCAGGGCGTGGCGCAGGTGGGCGAGGCCGTGACCAATATGGACCAGGCCACGCAGCAGAACGCGGCCCTGGTGGAGGAGATGGCGGCAGCCGCTTCCAGCCTGAAGTCGCAGGCGCAGGACCTGGTGCAGACGGTGGCGGTGTTCAAGCTGGCACAGGGCCAAGGAGGAGCGGCTTCCCCGAGCCGCGTCGCAACGGCATCCAGCCGCCCCGATCTGCCATTGAGTGCAACCCCGCACCAGCCCATGCCCAAAGTCGTCAAGCCCGTCTTGGCCGCACTGCCCGTGGCAGCCGCCAAGCCAGCTGCGTTCAAGACACCGGCAGCTGCCGGCGACGATTGGGAAAGCTTTTAGTGGCCTAGCCGCTCGCGCAGGAAGCGCTCCATGTCGGCGGCCGGCATGGGGCGCGCGAGCAGGTAGCCCTGCATTTCGTCGCAGCCGAAGGTGCGCAACTGCGCCAGCATCTCTTCTGTCTCGACGCCTTCGGCGATGGTGCGCAGGTTCAGGCTGTGTGCCATCTGGATGATGGCACGCACGATGGCGGCGTCTTCGGGGTCGGTGGCGAGGTCTCGCACAAAGGTGCGATCGATCTTGAGCCGGTCGATGTCGAAGCGCTTGAGATAGGCGAGGCTGGAGTAGCCGGTACCAAAGTCGTCGATCGAGAGCTTGACGCCCAACTGCTTCAGGCGTTTGAGGCTGGCCAGCACGCCTTCCACGTTCTCGACCAGGATGGATTCGGTCAGTTCCAGTTCCAGCAGTGTGGGGGGCAGGCCGGATTCTTCCAGCGCCTGCTTGACGGACTGTTCCACATCGCCGCGTTTGAACTGCACGGCAGAGAAGTTGACGGCGATCGCTATCGCCGGCAGACCGGCGCGTTGCCAGGCCATGGCCTGGCGGCAGGCCTCCAACAGCACCCATTGACCGATCGGGACGATCAGGCCGCTTTCCTCCGCCACCGGGATGAAGCGGTCGGGCCCCACTGTGCCCAGTTCGGGGTTCTGCCAGCGCAACAGAGCCTCGACCCCGATGATGTTGCCGCTGGCCAGATCGCTCTGGGGCTGGTAGTGCAGGGTGAACTCGTCACGCTCCAACGCGCGGCGCAACCCCCCCAGCAATTGCAGATGGTCGACAGCGTCGGCATTCATGGCCTCGTCGAAGAAACGGTAGGTGTTGCGGCCGGCTTCCTTGGCGCGGTACATGGCCATGTCGGCCTTTTTCAGCAGGGTTTCAAAATCCCAGCCATCGTCCGGGAAGATGGCGGCGCCCACGGACACAGACGTGGCAATGTCATGGCCGTCGGTCACAAAGGGCTGCTGAAGCTGCTCCATGAGCTTGATCATGATCTCGGCTGCCACGTCGGCATCGGGCAGGTCGCGCAGCACGATCAGGAATTCATCACCTCCCTGGCGGGAGACGGTGTCGGTGTCGCGCACGCATTGTTTCAGGCGCTCGGCGACCTCCTTGAGCAGCGCATCGCCGCAATGGTAGCCAAGACTGTCGTTGACGTTCTTGAAGCCGTCCAGATCGAGGAACAGCAGGGCGACCCGGTTGCCGTTGCGATGGGCCTGGGCGATGGCCTGCTCGAAGCGGTCTTGCATCAGCAAACGGTTGGGCAGGCCGGTGAGCGGGTCGTGGTGGGCCAGGAACTCGATGCGCTGCTCGGCCGTCATGCGATCGGTGATGTCGGAGCCGACGCCGCGGTAACCGCGGAACATGCCCTGCTGATCAAAGAAGGGCATGCCGCTGACGGAGAAGGTGTGCAGTTTGCCGTTGTCGTCCCGGATCTGGTAGACAAAGTCCTTGAACGGTTCATGCTGCTCCAGCGTCCTGCGGTGTTCGGCCCATTGGCTCTGCGTCACGCCTTCGAGTGGAAGCTCCCAGCGCGTCTTGCCGATAAAAGGCTCAATGTTGGCGCGGATGAAATCGATCGACATTTGCGTGAAGCGAAACGCGGCATCCTGCTCCCAGTACCAGTCCGTCGATAGCTCGGCCAGGCTGCGAAAGCGCGCTTCGCTGTCACGCAGCGTCTGCTGTTGTTCATCGAGTGCGCGCACCATCGCATTGGCGGCCTGCATGAGCGTGCCGACCTCGCCTCCAGCCGTGACCGGCAATAAGCGGTCCGCCCCCGTTTTGCGCGGCAGTTCCTGCACGTGCTGGGTGAGCGTGTCAAGCGATGCCATGAGCCGGCGCATGATCAGCCAGACCATCAGCAGCACGATCACGGTGCCTAGCGCCGCCGCCAGGACGAAGTAGTTCCGGGCCTGGCGCAGCGGCGCTTCGGCCTCGGCCACCGGGAAGTTGGCGCTGAGGATCCAGTCGGTGTTCGCCAGTTGCTTGTAACTGCTCAGTAGTTCAACGCCAAAGGAGTTGCGGTTTCTTTCGCTGCCCTCGAAACCCGCCATGGCGCGGTCCAGCAGGAGGTTTTCACCCGGCCGTGCCGTGGGTGTCATGATCCGCCTCGGGTTGCTGTGGGTGATGATCATCCGCTCGCGTGTCAGCAGGGAAATGTGACCGGTCTCGCCGATCTTGATCTGGTTCAGGTCGGCGAGAAAATTCTTGCCCAGAAGATCAAAACTGCCTTGAATGATGCCGGCCAGTTCGTCATTGAGGTCAAGGATGGGGACGCTCATCGTTACGGTAGGCTGTCCCGGTGAGCGGACAGAAATGAACGGCTTGGAGATATAGGGTTTTTTCGTGGTGGCGGCGACCTGAAAAAATTCCCGGAAGGACGTGTCCCGTCCGCGCCGCTCGGGTTTGAAAGGGCTTTCGGCGATCAACCGGCCGTCGGGAGATATCAGAAGCAGGCCGTTGTCGAAGATCGAGTGCAGCGCAGCCATGCTGTCGAGGCGCTGCTGCGCCAGTTCCGGGTCGGCCAGTGCTGCGTAGGGCAGGTGGCGTGTCGAGGCGACCAGCGCATCCTGCGTCAGGCTGAGCTTTTCATCAATGCTGCGGGCCAGCGACGAAACCAGGGTGTACTGCTGCCGGTGCAGACTGCTTCGGAATTCGATTTCAAAGTGGCGCAGGCCCAGCAATGCGAGGATGCCGACAAAACCGGCGAAGACGGCCGTCATGGCCAAGGCAACGCGTGACTTGAGGCTGATGTGGCGAAATGTGGGCAGCGGCCTGACCATGCAAGCTGTGTTCGAGAATCTGTTTGTTGTTTTGTGCGGAGTCGAAAAGGCTGACGACAACTCCCCCCTGGCAGACCTATATTACCAGCAAGGAAGGCGCTTGCAGACCATGTGGTGGGAGCTCACGGACCATGCAGCGGACTTCATAGGGCCGCTTTGCCGAACCTTGCGTGGGCCTGCGTGAGAAGGGCCGGACATCCTTGCAGGTGCCCTGTTCAGCCATCCTGCGGCGAGGTGCCGGGCATGCCGCGCTCACGCCTTGGCGTTGTCGCCCCGTTCGTCGAGCTGGTCCATTTTGGCCTTGATCCTGGCCCACTCCTCGGCGTCGGGCAGGGCCAGGCGACTGCGGATGATGACCGGCCATTGCTCGGCCAGCCGGGCGTTGATGGCGATGAAGGGCTGCTGATCGGCGGGCACATCCTCCTCGGTGAAGATGGCATCCACCGGGCATTCAGGAATGCACAGGGCACAGTCGATGCAGTCATCGGGGTCGATCACCAGCATGTTCTTGCCGGCATGAAAGGCATCGACCGGGCAGACATCGACGCAATCGGTGTACTTGCACCGGATGCAGGATTCGGTGACGACGTGCGTCATGATCGCTTGCTCACGGTCACCGCGACCGGTGCGCTCGGGCGATCGGGCCGCGGCCGGATCATCCAGGGGAAGAAACGCCAGAGGTACAGTGCCAACGCCGCGATCCAGGCGAAGGCTGCGCCCTGCAGCAGAAACGCGCTCAAGGGCGAGGGGTGCAGCGCGCCCAGCCGCAAGACGACGGCGGCCAGCATCAGCCAGTAGCTCACCACCATGCTGCGGTCCGTTGCCAGCGGCCGTCCCAGGTGCCCCAGTGCGGTGCGCGTGACCATGCCGATGATCAGCAGCGAGAAGCCACCCATGGCAATCACGTGCACATGCACGGCCGGACGCAGGGGCAGACCGGCCGCCTGGGCGGCGGCCACCAGCCGGCCGGCGCCCAGGCCGGCGTAGCCGGCGTACAGAATCCACAGCAGCGGCTTGTGGCGCACGGCCCGGGGCTTCCACGTCAGCAGTTGCCACAGAGGGATGGCGCCAGCCGCCGCCAGGGTCAGCACGAGCGGCCACTGCAGTTGCAGCAGTACGCACAGCACGGCGAGTACGCCGGCGGCCAGCTGCGCCAGACCGCTGCGTTCCTGCATCGGGATCGTCAGACCGGGCACGGCGCGCATGGCGAAGAAGGGAATGACGCGCCGCCCCACCAGCAGGGCGATGACAGCCATGCAGAGCAGGCCGGCATTGAAGCGCTGCATGAGGAGACCGTAGTCGCCGCCGAGGGCGGCCAGCAGGTACAGCACATCGGTCACGCCCAGCCCGAGCAGCAGCAAGGGAACGGCATAGTTGCGCCGGTTGCGCGTGCCGTACACGGCGCGCGCCATGGCGCCGGCCGCCAACAGGAAGAAGGCGGATTCCGCGCCAAAGCCGAGCCAGAACCAGGCGGGACTGTTGCCGAGAAAACCGATGCGGGCCAACAACCAGAAGACGCAGGCGGCCAGCAGTGCGCCCGGGGGCGTGGGGTTGACGCCGGTCCAGTTGGCACCGGCCGTCATCAGGAACCCGACCGCGATGGTGGCGACAAAGCCCCACATCATCTCGTGAGCGTGCCAGGCGATGCCCGCCAGTGTTCCCTGCAGCAGCTGCGGCAGGAAGATCCAGAGGGCCACCGCCACCAGTGCCCAGGCCGTGCCGGCCAGGTACAGCGGGCGAAAACCCATTTCCAGAAAGGCGCGCAGCGACGGCGGGATGGCGGCCGGGGCAGCCGGTTCCTCGATCTGCAGCAGCTTATCCATGCGTCAGCTCCTCATCCATCTGGACTGGGTGGTCGGCCGGGTGGCTGACCATCTGGTAACCGTACCACAGGCTTTGTGCAATGCGGTGGGCCAGTTCGCTGGCGCGTTCACGCAGCGCCGCATTGGGCAGTTCGCCGGCGGTGGCGTCGAAGAGTTGCAGCCAGTGCTGGAACAGCTCTGCATTCAGTCCCGGCAGGGCGGTATGGACAGGCATGGGCGTGCCACGGAAACGCCGCGTACCACGCAGGGCGGAAGACCAGAAATCGGTCAGCTTGACGAGGTGCGCGCCCCAGTCCTGCACATGGGCGTTGAAGATCGGCCCCAGTCGCTCGTCTGTGCGTACCCGGGCGTAGAAGCGGTTCACCAGCTCGGAAATTTCTTCCTCGCTGCACAGTTGCGGGTCGGGCATGGGCGGCTCCTGTCCGGCGCGAAGCCGGTACACAAAAGATTCAAATTAAATGAATCTTATAAAAAATAATGGATCTTGCCTAGCCAATGGCCTGCCGCTCACGGGGTCAAAGGATTGGCACTTCGGATTGACGCCAGTTGCTGGCGGCTCTGTCCCGCTACGGTTGCAGGCTGTCCAGCAGGACCTGCTGGATGAAGCCGGCTGCGCGCAACGGGCCGTTGCGCATGGTGCCGAGTTGCGACTGGAGCGCGGCGGACGCTTGCCGCAGGGTCAGTGGCCGAGGATCTTGGAGAGGAAATCGCGGCTGCGCTCGTTTCGCGGGTGGTTGAAAAACTCGTGCGGCGTATTCTGCTCGACGATCTGGCCCTGGTCCATGAAGATCACGCGGTCGGCCACGGCGCGGGCAAAACCCATTTCGTGCGTGACGCACAGCATGGTGATGTCCTGGGCCGCCAGCTCGCGCATGACGTCGAGCACTTCCTTGATCATTTCCGGGTCGAGCGCCGAGGTCGGTTCGTCGAACAGCATGATCTGCGGCCTCAGGCACAGCGCACGCGCAATCGCCACACGCTGCTGCTGGCCGCCGGAGAGCTGCAGCGGGTATTTGTGAGCCTGCTCGGCGATCTTCACGCGCGCGAGCTGTTCCATGGCGTTCGCCTCGGCTTCTTTGGCAGACAGCTTGCCGACCTGGATGGGGGCGAGCGTGAGGTTTTCCAGCACGCTCAGGTGCGGAAACAGGTTGAATTGCTGAAACACCATGCCGACCTGCTTGCGCACCGCATCGACGACCTTCATGTCGTCGCCGAGTTCCAGCCCGTTGACGGTGAGCCGGCCCTGCTGGTGCTCTTCCAGCCGGTTGATGCAGCGGATCAGGGTCGATTTGCCCGAGCCGGACGGGCCGCAGATCACGACGCGCTCGCCTTTGGCCACGGACAGGTCGATGTCGCGCAGCACATGGAAGTCGTTGCCGTACCACTTGTTGACTTTTTCAAAAACGATGATGGGATCGGACATGGTGCTTCAGCGGACCCGGCCGCGGTTGAGTTGCTGTTCCACCCACAGGCTGTAGCG
>ERZ1292640.208-Hain-H43-02um-R1-208-length-47279-cov-7_pt1 | contig 47279 bp, 45 predicted proteins | sample MGYA00564404_ERZ1292640 | MGnify/ENA primary metagenome ERZ1292640 (study PRJEB36523, sample SAMEA6512636) | groundwater metagenome | collected 2019-01-08 | study: AquaDiva: Metagenomics assemblies of 32 groundwater samples | reverse complement strand
CGCCGCCATGCACCACCACCGGGTTCATGCCGACCAGCTTGAGCAGCACCACGTCCTCGGCAAAGTCCGCCTGCAAGGCCGGGTCCGTCATGGCATTGCCGCCGTACTTGATGACCAGCGTCTTGCCGTGGAACTTGCGGATGTAAGGCAGCGCCTGCGCCAGGATTTCGGCCTTGTCGCGCGGGCCTACGTGGGAGAGGTCGGGGTCGGGGGAGGAGGAATGGATCATTGCGGGAATTTCTAGTGGGGGATCAAATTGTGCCGCATACCTGCAACATGGGGGGATTCACGCGACTCGGGCAGCCTGCTCGCCATAACCGTGGACACAGGCTCGAAGCACCCCCTTGATGGCGGACACATCGTTGGTCTCGGCGGCATGTCGCAGTGTCTGCAGATGCACGTCGAGGACTGGCCAGGCCAGGTAATCTTCATGCGCCTTCATGATGCGCGGGTGGGTGGTAGGTGCCGGGTTGTCGCCAATCAGCAATTCTTCGTACAGCTTTTCCCCGGGTCGCAAACCCGTGATGGCAATTTCGATATCGCCGCCTGCGTTGACTTCGTCGCGCACGCTCAGGCCAGACAGCTCCACCATGCGGCGGGCCAGATCCATGATTCTGACGGGCTCGCCCATGTCCAGCACAAACACTTCCCCGCCTGCCGCCATGGCCCCGGCCTGCAACACCAGCTGGGCCGCCTCGGGAATGGTCATGAAATAGCGGGTGACTTCCGGGTGCGTTACCGTCAACGGGCCACCGCTGGCAAGCTGCCTGCGAAACAGGGGAACCACACTGCCGCTGGAGCCCAGCACATTGCCAAAGCGCACCATGCCAAAACATGTGGCGGATTCTCCGGCCTGCCCGGCCAGGGCCTGCAAAACAAGTTCGGCCATGCGTTTGCTGGCCCCCATCACATTGGTGGGGCGCACAGCCTTGTCGGTAGACACCAGTATGAACTGGGCGACTCCGCTGTCCATTGCTGCACGCGCCATGTTGAGCGTACCAAACACATTGTTGAAAATGCCTTCTGCCGGATTGGACTCCACCATGGGCACATGCTTGTAGGCCGCCGCATGGTAAACCGTCGCAGGTCTGTAGGTGCGACAGATTTCCTGCAAGCGCGGGGGGCTGGCCACACTTCCCAGAAGCGGTACCACTTCGCAACCCAACGCCTGGGCGGTGCACAAGCCCTGTAATTCCTGGTGAATGCTGTAAAGACCAAACTCGTTGTGGTCCAGCAATAACAGCTGGCAAGGGTGCTCCGCCAGAATCTGCCGGCACAACTCACTGCCGATGCTGCCGCCCGCGCCGGTCACAAGAACCACCTTGTCTGCCAGATTGCGGGCCAGCAGCTCCGTGTTGGGCGGCACCGTGTCGCGGCCCAGCAAATCTTCAATGTCCAGTTCCTTGAAATCCTGCACCGTAACGCGCCCCGTGGCCAGATCGGCCAGCCCCGGCAAGGTGCGAATATGAACAGGCACCGAGCGCAGGCTGTCGATGATCCGGTTGCGCCGTTCCCGGGAGGAGCTGGGCAGGGCCAGCAAAATGTCCGTCACGCCCAGCCGGGCCACCAAGCCAGGAACGTCCGGCGGGGCGAACACCGGTACACCGTTGATGCTGCGGCCCACCTTGGTCGCGTCATCATCGACAAAACCCAGCAAGGAAAATTGCCTCGATATGCCCATCGCCGAGGCTGTTTGCACACCCGCCGTGCCCGCGCCGTAAATCAGGAGGCGCCCTTCGGCCTGCCTTTGTGCGCCGCCCAGACCCGCCAGCCAGAATCGGGCCGAGGCCCGGCTGGCCCCGATCAGCAGCAAAAAAATCAGGGGCTGCAACACACCCAGGCTACGCGGCACACCCGGCCACTGCTGCCATACCAACACGGCCGTAAAAGCCATGCCGAACACCACCACGGCTTGCCCGGTGGCCTTTAACGCCGCCTGCCCTGTGTACCTGAAAATGGCCCGGTAAAGACCAAACTTGATGAATACAGGGATGGCCAGCAACGGCGCAAGCCCATACACCCACCATTGCGCGCCGCTCGGCGAATGCAATTCATCCAGCCGGAGCGTGAAAGCTATCCAGGTGGAGAGCAATGCAAGAACAATGTCGACCGCAATAACCACCGCCAGCTTGGCCGCCCGCGGCCAGCCCAAAATTCTGCTCTGCATTGATCCCCCTGACCTGCCCTCTGATTCACACTAGCTTTTGACGGCGAACTCTTCTTTTGTTTTGCCTTGAGCCAACAAAGCCGCCAACCAGCGAGGCGTCAAGCCACGCCCACTCCAAGTTTCACCAGCCGGTCCCCGGTATTTTGCTGCCAGCGTGGAAGTGCTTTTCTTTTTTCCCACACCGCCCCCACGGGTCGCGGCCACCTTCTTTGACTTCACCTTTGCACCACGCGATTTTCCGGAACTGAGGTCTTTGACGGTAATACCAAAAGCTTCCATCATCACCAGTATTTCATGCACTGTTTTATCAAACTCCCTCGACTTGATTTCATTGGCCTGTTTCTGCAATTTTTCAATTTGACCTTGAATTTCAACCAGATTACTCATGCCGGCACCTTTCATTGGTTTAAAACGTTCGACTGGAATTTGAAAATAATCCTAGTGCGTTACATTATCTCTTCTCAAAACCTTTAAAAAGGTCAAACATATAATTTTTATATCCAGCAAGGAAGATTTTTTATTCATATATTCAATTTCCAGCGCCACTTTTTGTGGAATAGGCAACTCATCGCGTCCGTTGACCTGAGCCCATCCCGTCAGGCCCGGCAACAGATTATGAATACCATTGCGCGTGCGCAATTCGATCAAATCATGCTGATTGAACAAGGCCGGCCGGGGTCCGACAAAACTCATATCGCCTTTGACGATACTCCATAACTGGGGTAATTCATCCAGGCTGCTTTTCCGCAAAAAACTGCCGATAGGCGTGAGATAACTATCCGCATCCGTGAGCAAATGGGTCGCGACCGCAGGCGTCCCAGTTTTCATGCTGCGGAACTTCGGCATCCTGAAAATCATGTTCCGCCATCCCACGCGGTCCGACCAGTACAGGACAGGACCCGGAGACGTCAGTTTGACTGCCAAGGCCAACAACAGCAGCGGCAAAGCGAAAATACATATCGCCAGAACTGCCAGCGACAGATCAAACAAACGCTTCATCAGGCAAACAGGGAAACGGGCGTCATTTGCGCCAGACAACGCGGTTGATATAACCCGTATAACTGAGTACCAAACGAACAATTTTTCGCGATACGTCCGCAGACGCATAGTCCGCAACCGGGCGCATCGGCCCGTGTTCGGCGGATTGCTCACACACCACTTTCACTGCATCCAGAACTTCCTGCGACTTGAGCCCACACATGATCAGAATACCCTCGTCCATGCCTTCAGGACGCTCGTGCGCATAACGGATCGTTATGGCCGGCAAATTCAGCAATGAGGCTTCTTCGGTGATGGTGCCACTGTCTGAAATCACACACATCGATTCCATCTGCAATTTGACAAAATCAAAGAAGCCGAATGGTTTCGCAAAATCGATCAAGGGGTCGATGTCGGTCAGCCCCAACGCATCCAGTCGCTTGCGTGTGCGTGGATGGGTGGAAACAATGATGGGGTACCCGTAGGTACTGGCAAGAAGGTTCAGGGTTGTGACCAGATCGCGGAGATTTTCCGGCGTGTCCACATTTTCTTCCCGGTGCGCACTGACTACAAAAAACTGCTTGGATTTGAGGCCAAGGCGCCCCAGCACATTCGATGCCTCTATGCCCGGCATGTAATGCTTCAGAACCTCATCCATGTGAGAGCCGGTTTTAATGATGGTTTCAGGGCGGATACCCTCCGCGATCAAATACCGCCTCGCGTGCTCGGTCAGAACGAGGTTGATGTCGCTGAGGTGATCCAAAACCTTGCGGTTCAACTCTTCAGGCACCCTCTGGTCGAAGCATCTGTTTCCCGCTTCCATGTGGAAGACCGGAATCTTGCGCCGCTTCGCCGAGATCACCGCGAGGCAAGAATTGGTATCGCCATAAAGCAATACCGCATCCGGTTTTTCCTTCTCGAACACCTCGTCCGCCTTGATGATCACCTGCCCAATGGTCTGGGCCGCCGTCTCGCCGACCGCACCCAGAAAATAGTCAGGTTTACGGATCTGCAAATCCTCGAAAAAGATCTGGTTGAGCTCGTAATCGTAATTCTGACCTGTGTGTACCAGCACATGGCGGGTGTGCTTGTCGAGCTCAGCAATCACGCGGCTCATCTTGATGAGCTCCGGACGTGTACCAACAATCGTCATGACCTTAAGCATTGAGTTTTTCCTGAATGAAGTCCAGCTTTTTCAGCAGGGTTTTGATCTGCGCAACATCCAGCAACTGGGTGTTGTGCGATGTGTAATCGTCAAGATGGGAAATTTTCTCTTCCCCATCGCTGAAGTATTTGGCGTAATTGAGGTCCCGGTTGTCAGCCGGGATGCGGTAGTAGTCGCCCATGTCATCCACCCTTGCCATCTCCTCCCTGGACACCAGGGTTTCATAAAGCTTTTCGCCGTGGCGGGTGCCGATGGTACGCACCGAGCTTTTCCCCGGAAACAGCGAAATCAGCGCCTGAGCAAGGTCCGCAACCGTTGAAGCTGGCGCTTTCTGGACGAAAATATCGCCCTGTTTACCATGCTCAAACGCATGCAGCACCAGGTTCACCGAATCGTCGAGCGACATGAGGAAGCGGGTCATGCCGGGGTCGGTGATCGTGAGAGGCTTGCCTTCCTGCAGTTGAGAGACAAACAGGGGAATGACAGAACCGCGAGAAGCCATCACGTTACCGTAGCGCGTTGCGCAGAGCACAGTTTCGCCTTCATTTTGCATGCGCGCCTTCGCCACCATCAATTTCTCCATCATGGCTTTTGATACGCCCATGGCATTGATGGGATAAACCGCCTTGTCCGTGCTGAGCACCACCACGCGTTCCACGCCCTTCTCGATGGCGGCATTCATGACGTTCTCGGCGCCAATAACGTTGGTTAACACTGCCTCCATTGGATAGAATTCGCATGAAGGCACCTGTTTGAGTGCTGCCGCGTGGAATACATAATCCACCCCCTTCATCGCCTGAAGAATGCTGTCGTAATTGCGGATATCGCCAATATAGAACTTCAGCTTTTCATTGTTCAGGCCGATACGCATCTCCTCCTGTTTTTTTTCATCGCGGCTGAAGATCCGGATTTCCCGAACATCGGTTGACAGGAAACGCTTCAGCACAGCGTGGCCAAAAGAGCCCGTACCACCCGTGATCATTAATACTTTGTTATCGAACATGATTTAACTCTCGCATTATCGTGATGCGTACATGGATTGAATTAACTCCGGCCATGAAGGTGCGATGTAACCGGTTTTCCGGGAGAAGAGCCCGGAATCCAGGGAACGGTCAATCGCAAAGGACCCATCGCGAGTGACCTCTATGGACTTGCCATAAACCTTTGCGATCAGGCGCAGCAATTCATATTTGTTGATGGCTTCGGCCCCGACATGATACAAGCCGGAAAGATCCGTGCGTGGAATCACTACGTCGCGCACAACCTGTGCAAACACAGTACTGGGCAAGCCGGAAAAAATGGCCCGCTCAAAACCCTTGCATTTTCCTTCCTGCGACAAAAACCATTCGAGCAGACCATGGGTGCTTTGGAATTCATGGCCAATGGTGGATGTGCGCAGGGTAACGGCATGCGGATAATCCACTTCACCCAAAAACTTTGTCTTGCCATAGATGTCGCGTGCATCCGCCGGGTCACTCTCGACGTAGGACCCCTTCAAACCGGAAAACACGCAGTCGGTGCTCACGTGGATCAGCCTGGCACGCGCCACGGCACAGAGTTCGGCAATACGATGAGGCAACAAGGCATTGATCGGGATCGCCAGGACGGGATCTTCGGATTCCTTGTGGTGCTTCGTCAATCCGATGCAATTGACGACCACATCCGGCCGCACCCGTGAGAAGACCCGCAAAAGTGTATCCTGATTGTCAATATCCACGCCGGGCAGCAGTTTGCCGGCAACGGCAGGCAGGAAAAAGCGCTTTGCATCCTCGGATCGCAGGGTACCGAAAACCTCCCACGCGCTGTTCTCGCCAAGCACACGAACCATGGCACTTCCAATCATGCCGCTGGCTCCCAGCACCAGAATTTTCATTGTTTTTTCCCGTAGTGTTCAGAAACCGCCTTGAAGTAACCAATCAGCTGATCTGTCAGCATGTTGTGATCGAAATGGTCCTTGAAGTAGCGGCGGCCATTCTCGCCAAGTACGGCCCGTTCCTGCGCCGTCATCTGAAAAAGCCTCAGAACGGCATCAGCGAGCGCCTTTGCATCACCCGCCGGACAAGTCAGCCCCGCCCGGGCTTCGTCGACCAGGCGAGCGCCCTCCCCGTTCAATGACGCAACGATAGGCCTGCCAGAGGCCATGTACGCTTGCACCTTGTTTGGCACTGTAGCGGCAAAAATGGGCTCATCCGCAAGCGAAACAAGCAAAGCTCCGGCCTTCTGCATCAGGCCAGGCATGGTCTCAATGGGATACCTTCCAGGAAGGTGCAGATTCGTCAGTCCCAGCGCCTCGACCTGCTGGAGCATCCAGTCCCGGCGACTGCCCTGCCCGAGCACCACAAAACGGATGTCCGTGTGATCTTTGAGCAGATGAGCCGCCTCCACAATGACATCTACCGCCTGGCCTGCGCCAATATTGCCGGCGAAAACGACCGGAAAGCCCTGGTCCAGTGCCGGAATTTCCGGAAGCTCCACTGTCGATGGTGAGCCAAAGCTATCGTCAACCGAGTTGGGGTAATAGCGGACCGTTTTCCCGGGCGCCAGCGCGTTTACAAACGGCAGGAATCCCAAGGACTGGGCGAGCAGCAGGTCGGCTCGCCGATAAACAAGGCCCACCAGCCATCCTATTTTTGCGAGCAACGACCGATTTTTCACATACCCCGTCGCTTCCAGGCTCTCCGGCCACAGGTCCTGAACCCAGATGATGACCGGACTTCGTTTTAGCCAGCCAATCACCAATGCCGGAATGGCCTGAAAAATGGGAGAGACGCCGTACACGAAAATCACGTCGTAGCGATGCGACTTCACCAGCCGGGGTCCAAAAATCACTCCTGAAAAGATAAACGAAAGATAATTGATGGCCAGCCGCAGCGCCCCTTTGCTGCCGCGCGGAATCAACGGAATACGATACAGCGTTGCGCCATGCCATCGCTCGACCTGGCAACCAGCCATACGATAACCGGAGTGAAGCCGCCCCTCGGGGTAATTCGGCTTCCCGGTCAACACATCGATATCAATACCTTTTTCCACCAAAGTCTTGACCAGATCGTTGATACGGAAACTTTCCGGCCAGAAATACTGGCTGACAATCAGGATGCGCATGGTCCTTGGTCTGCTTAAACGGCTTCGGCGGGGCCACTTGGGCTCAACCTGGGGAAATCGACTTTAGCCGCTGATGAATTTGCACCTACAGATGACCACCAGCACAAGCAGGCGCCGAGCACCATTGAAAGAAATACCCAAGTTGGAAATAATTGGGGGGCTCGTATAAACAATCCAGAAGTAAAACAAAAGACAAGTCCAGTCAATGCATAGGCAGAGAAAATACCCGGAGAATTCATACTCTTCTTGATACCCATCCAGAATAGCAGCAGCCAAAGCCCGAACCAGATCGCAAGCGATACAATACCGCCAATAGCATATATCGACATGAAAGAATTGTCGCTGATGTATTCGAGCAATATACGACCGCTCACTGACTCCATCATTTTCCCGGCATCACTCGTAACCGCCATGGTTTCCATGCCTTTCGCCGCAGCCCCAATGCTGTTAGCCGCAGACTGGATACTTGCACCTAAATCTTCAAATGCCGTCGGCAGAATAGCAGCTAGTTTTACCATCAAGGCTGACTTTGGTAACCATTCTGATAGCGAGACCAGCATCCGATCCAAATGCTGCATTGCGGGGGAAAAAACCTTCATCACAAAGATCCAGAATATGTCGACTGGCAATTCCAAGAATCTTTGCAGATTTGCACGCAGCGTATTTAAGAATGCATAAGGTGAAGGAGTTGCATAATCAATCAGCAAGGCAGAGGCAGCAAATGCGAGCATAAAGGCGAGGGGCGGCCAAAACCAGTCGAGTGCATTTTGTTGTATATTTTTTCTGCTGAGAAACAGGAGCATTGAAGCGGAGGAAAGATTGACAATGGACAACATCAACCCGCTTCTTGAGGAAGACAGAAGAAGCGACCATATGACCAGCAACATGGCACCAAAAGCAGCCCGACGGGAAATCCAACCCAGATGAAACACCAGCGAAATCAGTGCCACCATCAGTGCACTCCATAGCCCAAATACATTCGGGTTAAACAAAGTTCCGCTGGCTCGGTATGAAAAGCCGGTCACATAATAGGTTCCTGCCCACACCACCCCAGTGACAATCTCATAAAAACCGCCAGCAATCGTAAGTAGTGCCAAAACGACCAGTGCTGTGAGCCACTCCTTCCGATAGGAAATAAAATAATCACGCCCCTGACTCACTGCAATAGAAAATACGAGCATGCCAACCCACATACAAATGGAAAATATCGATTCCTTCAAAACCGTTAATAGTTTCCCGGGAGAAATTCCTGGATAATTTACTGCGCCATAAACCATGGACATTAGAAACAAGACCAGAAGGAGAATAATATCCAGTCTAAAAAAAGGACTAGCCTTGACTGAACCCAATGGATGCCGCATGCGCAAAATCAAAAGAACGCCGCAATAAATCAGAAAGCCGGCACCAATCAGTTTGACCCCCAAATCGCTGCTCTGATAGTGCAGTGTATTCAGAGTATCTATTCCACTACCCGTGGCTGCCGCAAAAATTGCATACCCGCCGTGCAGGCTAAGATAAATAAACATGGCCACCAATACTGCACCGATGCTTTTTCTTATGTAAAGGTAATAAACCAACCCAAAAATCCAGATCAGATTCGGGATCGAGTTCCAAAAAAAATATTTATCACCGGGCATCAGCTTCTTTTCTTAGTACGGACCAGGCGCTCATACAACTCAATGTATGAAAGCACGACAACATTCCAGGTGAAATATTGAGAGACAAAATTCTTGATCTTCAATCCGGCAGGCTTGATGATTTCAGGTTGCGATAACACCTCTAGCAGGCCCTGCTCCAAGCCTGCAACTGAGGCGGGAACTATCCAGCCCCCTCCTATTTCCTGCAACTGCCCAAAGCCACATTGATCTGTGAGCAGAACGGGGGTTCCGCACATACCGGCCTCGATGGCCACAATCGACATGGCCTCATGCCGGGAAGGCACCGCGAGGAGATCAGCAGCATGGTAGGCATCCGATTTTTCGCCCCCCCCCAAATAGCCGACAAAGTGGACCCGCTGTCCGAGCCCATGACTTTTAGCCATCGCCCTCAGCTGCTCCAGCATGCCTCCATCAGGCCCCGCAAACACAAGATCAACATCGAGGATCCTGTCTTTGAGAATACAAAATGCCTCCAACAGGAGGTCCGGGCCCTTTATCACGTTCAAGCGTCCGACAAAAAGAACAAAGCGCCGCGCACCGAGCGAGTGCTTGCTGCGAAATTCTTCCGTGTTTTGGGATAAAAAATCAGATTCCGCAATACCGTTAGGCAACACAACGACCTTCTCCGGCGCTATGCCTGACGCAATAAAGTAATCTTTTTCCGCCTGCGTCACGGCAATGCATGTTGTAGCGTTTTTGACTATCCTTGACCCGACAACCAGATTGTAAATTTTCTTCAGCAGTTTTGATCGCCCGAAAATGGAAAGTGCACCAGCCGGACAAACGACGTAAGGCTTTCTTGCCCTTTGGATGGCCCAGTAAACCAGTGCGTTTAGCACAGTCCAGTGCCCGATCAGATGAACGATGTCGGATTCATCGACCAAGCGCTGGATATGATGAAACGAAACCCGGGGTACATAAAAGCGGCGGAACAAGCAGGGCAGATCAATTACTGCGCTATCGCCCAGGGCTTTTTTCCGTTGATCACTCAAGCCGGTATCTATGGTCAATACACGGCAGCGCACACCCGCCTGTCCCAAAAACCGGGTCATCTGAAAGGTTCTCTCGGCTTCCCCGCCACCCGTCACCGGGTCAAAGTTGCTGCACACGCTCAGGACATTCATTGTCAGCTTATTTCTCGCCTGCAGTCTGGAGCCGTTCAGCGATCGCTGATGCCATCATGCGATAACCGGACGGACTGAGATGCGTATCGTTGGGAAGATAAAGATCAATGGTGCTGGCTACATTTTTCTGAAACAGGCTTCGCAGATCGACCGAATCGACCCCGGCGGCTGCGATGGATGAAAAAATATCAGGGTATTCGGCCGTGGTCGCCGCACGAAGCATATAAGAGCGGTAAACAGTTGACTTGTCTGGCACCACAACAATAACCAGGCGCAATTTCCCCAGTCGGTTCTGGATATTTTTCAGGTTTTCAACCGCGGCAGCGATATCCTGTTGTGTCCAGGATATCTTGCTGTCGTCCTCCGCGTAATACAAGAGCCTGTTTGCCTGGATATTCGAAAACAGGTTTGCATTCGAAAGAGGGACATTGACCGCCTCACCGGAATTGATACGGCCCGCCTGCCAGCGCATGCGCAGGGTGTTGGCTGCCGTCTGGGCAAGATAGATCGCGTCAAGCGTTATTCCCCGCACCAGGCTGGTTGGCCGCGTTTTTTCTGCCGTAGCGCTCGCCACGGGGATGCTGGAAACACAGCGCCTGTCGCTTCTGAAAACCGGAACGAAGCTGCGTTCAGCGACCTCAATGATGACGGTCTGTACACCCGAGGCAGCTTGCGCTGTGACCCAGTTCAACCAGTTGTCAATACATCCCACATCCTTGAATTCAAATGACAGTGTGTCCAGTTTGCTTGATGCGGAGAGAGACGACTGCCAGATATTCGGATGCGAGAAGGAATCCCCGAGCACCAGGATCTGCTGGTGGGTAAGCAAAGGGCCGTTTCCCCGAATGACCGGAGATGCCTGCAAGAGGGTCGGACCAAAATCGCGCTCGGACCATTTGCCAATACGGGTGAGGTCACCCGACAGCGGTTTAAAGAACAATGACAAACCGACAGCGGCCAACAACAGCATCAGCGCGGTTCCGGAAAACCACGCGACATAAACCACAGAATTGCGATCAGGTTTCATCAAAACTGGTAATAAAGAAATGGGCTCACCTTGTCGAGCTTACTGACTGCCAGATAAAACAGGCATCCGAGCAGAATTCCAACCCAGGGTTTGGGTTGCCAGACAAGCCTCCACTTGGCCGAGACAGCCTTGGATCGACCCCGCCCGTCATAGTTGAACAGCTCCTGGCAGTTGGGCGCCAGCCAGACAAGGAATAAACCCACCAGCAGCAATCTGACAAAAGGGCCAAGGCCACCCATGGCCCCCATGGCGGGAATGTTGCCAAAAACGCCGCCAAAGCTCACTCCGGACGGCAGCAACTGGCCGAGGGTTCCGATACTCTCGACGATCACCGCCACTTTGGATGGCAGGGAAATCCCGCCGTAGCCAAAGCACCCCTTCAACAGCAGGACGGCCGCGTTGAAAGAATCCGCTCGAAAAAAAATCCAGGCAATCACAACACACACAAATGTCAACGCCGCCGCCGCGAAACGATAACTTTTCCCCGGAATGCCTCGAACAGGGAGCCATTTACCAAAAACACTGCGCCAAGCATGATTGATAACCAGATATAGCCCGTGCAAGGCGCCCCATATGACGAAGGTCCAGTTTGCCCCGTGCCACAGACCGCCCAGCACCATGGTGATCACCAGGTTGACATGGCGCCAAGCCACACCTTTACGGTTCCCTCCCAGAGGAATGTAAAGGTAATCCCGCAGAAATTGCGAAAGCGTCATGTGCCAGCGCCGCCAGAATTCAATGATGCTGGACGCTTTGTAGGGTGAATTGAAGTTGATGGGCAGCTTGATTCCAAACAGCAATGAGACTCCGATGGCCATGTCGCAATAGCCGGAAAAATCAAAGTACAGCTGCAAGGCAAAGGCCAGCGCGCCCGTCCATGCCTCAATGAAATCAGGCTGAATGCCCCGCTCCGCAGCAGCAAACACAGGGCCGGTGTATTCGGCAAAATTGTCTGCAAGAAGCACTTTCTTGACCAGGCCAATTGTAAAAATGCTCAACCCGACAGCAACATTGTCCAGCTGTATGCGATATGTCTCGCTGCGGGCGAACTGGGGCATCATTTGCCCATGATGAAGTACAGGACCAGCGATCAAATGCGGAAAGTAGGTGACGAACAGCAGGTAGTGATTGAAGTTGTATTCCCTGGCGATACCTCTGTGTACATCCACCAGATAGGCTATCTGGGTGAAGGTAAAGAACGAGATTCCAAGAGGCAGGACGATGCTGACAAACGTGAATGATCCACCACTGACGGCATTGATGTTGCCAATGAAAAAATTCGCATACTTGTAGAACGCCAACAACGCCAGGTTGACGACGATGGCAAGAAACAGAAATGTCTTAGCTCGCGTGCGCGTATGTGCGTGGCCAATCAGGTAGCCCATGCTGTAGTTAAAAACAATGGAGAACAGCAACAGCCAGATATATTTGGGTGACCACCAGCCATAAAAAACCAGTGAAGCCAGCGAGAGCCACAGTGCACTGAGGTTGTGCCCAAAACGCGCAAGAAGGAAAAAGCCTGCAAAGACAAGCGGAAGAAACAGAAACAGGAATTCGTAGGAGTTGAAAAGCACGCGACTATCCTACAACCCGTTTGAGCGCCTCGAGGTATTGGAGACCCCATTTTGTGTCGGGCTCAAGATAGTTTCCTTCGGCCCATTCATTCCAGGATTTCAGAAAAACAATCCTGTGCTCTTCTTCTCGTCCGGCGACGGCCTTGACGGCGTCCCGCAAATGCTGCTCAAAAAGTTGAGGGGTCGAATTTGCCAGTACCAGCCCCTTTCGCCCTTTTCTCGGCGTATTGTCCCAGTTGGGAAAAACGCAAGGATACGCCTCACGGTCGAGTTGGTTGAGGTCTGGCACCAGGTGCTTGATGGCTTCACGATATTCGACCACGCGGGGCCCGCCCAATGACAGTCTTCGGCGAATGCCCCAGGCAATTCTTGAAACTTCATTGACGACCGCATTTGAGGTGTTGGTTACAGCCAGCGTGGACATCGTCACGGCATCCAGCCCCAGTTCGGCTGCGCTGTCAAAATCCAGCATGTTGATCCCGACAATATGGAGACCCGGGAGTCCGGCTTTTAACGCCAGTTCACGCCAGAAATCAAAACGACGTTTGGCCTCAGGCACATCAGTCGGCTTGAAAATGACGAGCATGGGCTTTCCGTCGACCCTGATGTAACGCTTGTCCTCGAACGCCTTCAGCAGGTAGTCAAAATGTGCTCGGTCATCGTCTTCCCCGGGGTAGGTCTGATCGATCAGCAAACGGTGAGGCTCGTCTTTCCAGATGCCATTCCATGAATGGTTGGCCCACCCCAGGCAAAACGGAAAATCCGGCTGACCTGAACTCAGGACTTCATTGAAAGGCCGCTCCAGCATGCGGCGACCTCCAAACCAGTAGTGCCAATAACAAAAACCCTCAATACCGAAATGCGCGGCCATCTCCGCCTGCGCAACTCTGGTTTCCGGCAATCTCAAATCGTAAAAGCCAAGATCTGCGGGAACGCGCGGCTGCTCATGCCCCTTGAACAAGGCCTTTGCGCTGGCAACATTGGTCCACTCAGTGAACCCCTTGCCCCACCACAAATCATTTTCGGGCGTCGGATGGAACTGAGGCAAATAGAAGGCAATAATGCGAGCCGCTTTTTCCGGACCAGAACCATGCGGCAAGTCACCTTTGCCCGCGGCAACGTTATGCAATTTTTACCACCTCGACCTCAGGTAACGGGAATACAAGGTTCGTGCCTGAAAATTTCCTGTTGCTGACAAAAAAGCTTCTGAAATGCCAAGGCAATACCATGATGTAGTCAGGCTTTTTGGCAAGCAACTCGGCCTCCGGAATGATGGGTATCCAGGTTCCGGGCGTAAAGCAGCCGAACTTTTCAGGATTGACCTCTCCCACGAACGCAATCTCATTCTCAGTCAAATCGCAATACTGCAGAAGAACATTTCCCTTGGTGGATGCCCCCAGAGCAGCGACCGTTTTGCCCTCGGCCCGTGCCGCATGGAGAAACGCAAGCAAATCACGTTTCGTACGAGCCGCATGTTCGGCGAAGGAATGAAAAGGCGCCAGCGTGTCAAGCCCCCTGGAACGTTCGGCGTCAAGAATTTTCTGGACCGCAGGAATCGCGGCCTCATTTCCTGAACCTTTCGCCACGGTGATCGAAAAACTGCCCCCATTCACATCGTTGAATTCAACATCCAGAATCCTGAAGCCAACCCGATCAGCCATCCACTTGATCTGACTCAGCGCGTAAAACTCAAGATGTTCGTGGCACACCGTGTCATAGGAATTGGTGTCCAGCATTGTCGGCATGTAGCTTTGCTCAAATACCCAGATCCCGTCGTCGGCCAGCACCTCATGGACCTCCTGCATGAAAGCCATAGGAGCTTCCAGGTCGTAAAACATCGAGAACGAAGTGATGACTTTGGCCTTTTTTCCGGGAAAACGCTCCTTGACCAGCGCGGCCGAAAAGAAGTCGGGAATCAAACCAATATGCTTGGGGTAATAGGCGTGAAACTTGACGCCTGTTGGATCGATGCCTGCGAGCACGAGCCCCTCGGACGGGTACGCCTGCAATGTAGTGCTGTCGTTGCTCCCAATGTCCAGAACCAGGTCACCAGAACGCAGGTCGACCTGCCCAAGGATTTTTTTGACCTTGCCGTGCAAGTGCGCCACCATGCTGGCATTGAGGCCCGAGCGGTATCCATAATTCTCGCCGTACATTTCAGCAAGATCATAGGAGTGCTCCATCTGCAACAGGCCGCAAGTCTCGGAGTCACCCACGCACTTCACCAACCGTAACGGGCCGGTTGTCACCTTTGCATTTTTTTCACGGGGAAACACTCCAGTGAGCATTTGCATGCCCAGATCCAGTACGCATTCGAGTTGCGTGTTGCCACAGATCCTGCACTTACTGACCTTTTTGTACATTGTTAATGTCCTGTTGAATATTCATGTTTCTGCCTCGAGCAATTGCAGATCCGCATCGACCATCATGTTTACCAGCGTCCTGAATCCAATCTCTGGAGTCCACCCCAGTTCGCGCCTGGCCTTCGCGGCTGATCCCACGAGCACGACCGGTTCATTCGGGCGATAAGAATCCACATCTTCCCGTACGTAATCCCGATAATCGAGTCCGAGATGTCCGAAGGCGTGCTCACACAGCTCACGCACCGAATGACTTTCGCCCGTGCATACAACGTAGTCATCGGGTCGAGATTGTTGCAACATCAACCACATGGCGCGAACATAATCTCCTGCATACCCCCAGTCGCGCTGCGCATCCAGGTTGCCAAGACACAATTGCGTCTCAAGCCCTAATTTGATTCTCGCTGCTTCGTATGTAATTTTTCTGGTGACAAACGACAGGCCTCGACGGGGACTTTCATGGTTAAACAAAATAGCTGAAGTTGCGAACATGCCGTAGCGCTGACGATAGATGCGAATCGAGGTATCCGCAAAAACCTTCGCAGCGCCGTACGGGCTTCGAGGATTCTGCCTCGTGCCTTCTGTTTGGGGGCTTTCAACAGCTTCGCCAAAGATTTCACGGCTGGAAGCCTGGCACAGGCGGATTTCAACATCGACTTCCCGTATGGCCTCAAGGATGCGCAACACAGCCAATCCGTTGACGTCACCAATTCCCACAGGGTCGTCATACATGCCGGAACCTGACGAATAGGCTGCAAGATTGTAAATCTCTGAAGGCTTGACACATTCGATCACCTCCTTCATTTCAGCCTGGCTAGACATGTTCCACTTCACCAACTCGACTCTTTGCGCCAGCTCTGCCGGAAGCTTTGCACGAGCAATGCCTACATCCCGCACCGCCCCAATCACACGGTACGCTTTCCCGAGCAACAGCTCGGCCAAATAACAGCCGTCCTGCCCCGTTATTCCGGTAATCAGTGCAACTTTCATTCAGGACAGGGGCTTGACGCCAAAAACCTCAGCCAGCTTGAAACTCGCTGTCGTGGCGTGCCGGCTGTGGAGCAGGTCATACAAAGCCATTCCCGAGGTTTTGGCTCTCAGGGAAAAATAGAAAACCATGATGAAGTTGGCAACCGAAGCCGGAAACCGGCTTATCAGCCAGGCAGTCCGACTTTCCAGACTGCGCCGGCTTCCCGGCCAGAACTTGCGGAATTCGCTGATGGAATAAGAACCCATGGCTCTCTGGTGAAACAATGCCTTGACGCTGCGCCATGGCTGCTTGCGGCAAACCGCACGCTTGGCATCATCCGAATACTCGGGAAATGACCAAATGAGTTGGGGCCACTTGAACATCCAGATTTCAAAACCACGCGGCGTCCACATCGCATTGCCGTAACGAATTTCAATCAATGGCTCACCGATGACGAGAACGTCGTCAATCGAGGGCTTCTGGAATATGACACCTACATGAATGAACAGAGATCCGTAATAGGCGGAACGCTCCCTGGTCATCCATTTCCCCCTCTTGATGACGACGCACCCAATGAATGAAAGGTATGAGCCAACATCCCGGAGAAACTCATCCTTTCGAGAACTGGAATAACAAACATCCCCGGAGAAACCAAGGCGCTGCTTTTCCATGACCACCGAAAGGTCGGCGCTCCTCACCTCCGCATTGACCACGATCAGATCCGGACTCGTTTTCATCCCGGCCAACACCCGTTGAATAGCACCAGGCTTCAGCAGGTCATCATCCGTCATCAGCCAGCAGTATTCCCCAGCAGCGTAGGAAACAGCCTTGTCGTAATCGGCGTCCACGCCGGAATTGGTCAGCTCGCGGCGATACACGATTTGTGGATAACGCGCGCAATACTGCGCCATCAACTCGGCCGTATTATCCGAGGAAGCACCATCAACTATGACGAGCTCAACTCCGTCTTGCATCTGATCCAGAATCGAGTCGAGGGTTTTGCCAATAAAACTCGCTCGATTTAATGTCGCAATGCATATGGACAGCCCGACTACAGAACAAGCCTGAGCTGATGTGGAGCTCGCCATTTACATTCCAAACGCATTATCTTTGGCATCAACAAATACATAATTGAAGGTACCGGAATCGATGGCGTTATTTTTTATCCAGCGGGGAATATCATCCGCAAAAACCGACCTGGGCGGCTCCGTCGCAGTATAGACTTTATATCCACTGTCGAAAAATAGATTGAAAATACTCTGAAAATCCGGGTTAGTACCATCCGGATGAAACTCCTGAAAACACACTTCCAACAACCAGACCGGCTTAATGGACCGAGCGATCGTGGCCAGAGATCCTTTTAGCACTTGATATTCCGCCCCTTCAACATCCATTTTGATGAACAGCTGCTTGTCGAGGAAACGTCCTGCCAGAACGTTGTCCAAAGTAGAAACAGGTACTATCTTTTTGTAGTGCGACGAATAACCGGCCCAGTTTTTGACGAGGGACGCCGATGGCCCTGACGCGCCATACAAAGTCAGAAGACCAGGCTTTTCACTCAAGGCAAGAGGAAACACTTCCGCTTTATCCTGCCAGCCATTGGTTATCAGGTTCTGGAATAGACATTGGAGATTTTGCTGTTGCGGCTCGAACGCAATGACAGGTTTCCCCCGTTGTAGCGCCAGGCATGTGTAGTACCCCAGGTTCGCACCAATATCCACAAACTGGTCGACGCGGGAAAGCAACTTTGAAATGATGGCTGTTTCCTCAACTTCAAATTTCCCAATGCGCATCAATTCATAAGCAGGATGAAAACCGGAAGTGAGCTTAAAGCCCAGCGGTGTCGTCACTTCGGAGGTTTTGGTCCAGACTTTCGTCCCCCACCAATCCTTGAAAAGATGAAACTTCCATCTGATGCTCGCATTAAGCGAAAGCAGCACATCAGAACGTTTCAGTATGTTTTTTAACCAGCGGGGCAATATTTTCATCGGTTTTTCTCAAATCACAAAAGCTGTATGCGTACTCAGATGGAAACGAACTTTTGATCAGCAATCATGGGGAACTGCTCTGCACTAGGTTTCCTGAATTTTTTCAACTGCGACTTGTTCTCAGCAAACTGCAGGCCCGAAATACCGTCCAGAAAATCCCGAGCGAAAAATTCAGGATCAACAAAAAATCCGTTCACGCCATTTTGGTCAACAGTAATAAACCGGTAACCGTGGGCGTGAAAGAATTTTTTCCAGCCGGAAATGGAAACGCCATAATAAAGGTGGCTGGGATGGGCTTCAGTGAATACGAAATCAGCCTGATACTCGACCGTCTCGCTACGCTCCGGCCCATAAACCGAATTGTACTCAACTACAAATATTTTCGGCCTGAAACCGTTGTCGAAAATGGCTTTCGCAATGTAGTAGTCATTGCCGTCAATATCGAGAGAAAACACATCTGGATCATGGTGAAATGCCAGCGCCTTGATGTCCCGCACGCTCTCCACAGTGACAAACATCTCACGAATTTCAGCACCGATGCTGTAACCGATAACTGTTCTTCTAGCACGCTCCACCAGATGCGCACTGCCTTCAATCAGCAATCCACTGTATTTTTCAGCGATCAGCAACCAACCCGTATTGTTTTCGATGCCGTCCGCGGCACCGATCTCGACGAAGTAACGGTTACTCTGGCGCAACTGCTTACGGAGGACATCAAGAATGCCATCCTCACCATTCTGGCTAAATCCCGAAAACTCCCAAGTCGCAGGTCGGGTCAGATCTATATTCCGCGCCCCCATCATGGCAGCGCCCTTGCTCAAGCCAATGGCTATGCGCTGCCTGTCCCGCATGTCGAGTAAATAGTTAATGGTTCTCTTGATCATAAATTCTTCGTTATAGCAATCGTATTTAAGTGCGACCGTTTGTCCAACCCAACCTATTCAGCACCATGGTTCGCATTTTTGAGGAAAGACCTGTCGACAAAATGGTAGCTGTCAGTGCCAACAGAACCCCAATAACCAGTCTGCCGTAAACAGTGTGTCCCATTGCCTGGATATACAGACTCCCCGCCAGACCAACAACTGCAGTCACCAAAAAAGGGATGCCGACATCCTGAAAAATCCAGGTCAAGGCGATCCCTTTAAGCAGATGTCGATGCGTCAACCATGTACCGATTATCAGGTACACCACATGCAGGGCGAGCCAAGCCATAGCCGCACCCTTCGCCCCCAGAGACAAGGTTAACAGGACAATCAAGGGCACCAGCAGAACGATCAAAGCCAGCGTGATGACGATCGGCAGGCGCGTTTCACCGTAGGCCAATTGCAGCGCATAGGGCAAATACATGATCCCGTGCAAAGCGGAACCCGTTGCGAGCAAGGCGATTACCGGTGCGACGCCAGCTGCAATCCCCGCGTTGCCAGTCCAGACCATCACCAGATCTTCAGCATTCAATACCAGCAACATTGCAAGGGGAAACAGCACAGTCGCCAGAACCCGCGCACACAACCGATAGAAGTCCGTCAGCTGAGCCGTTTGACCGTTTGCCACCAACGCCGAGAAACGCGGGTAAACAACATTGAAGAATGGGGTCACCAAGACATACAGGCCACTAACAACAAGGGTGGCAAGCATGTACTGGCCAAACTCTGCCAAGCCTAGCAACTTGCTCAGAATTATTTTGTCCATCTGGGTAAATATGACCCCGGAAAGAGCTACTACGCTCATGCCGGCGGAAAATCGCCAGACTCTTTTTAAAGAGTTCCAGTCGAATTGCTGGGATTTTTCCACTCCCAGCACACGACGCGCGGCCCGGCGCATCGCTTCCGCATAAACAAGACCAACCGTGGCCTGCCATATAAAAAAAGCCTCGACAGTTGGCGAAACCAGCGCCAGCACCACTACCGCCCCGAGGTTTCCAAGCGTCACCATCACGATGTTGATGCTTCCGGCTACAGCCAGGCGCTGAGCACCCATTAAAGCTCCCTGGTAGAGCCCCACAGGCCAACGGGCAGCAACAACAACGCCCATCAAAACTACTGCGTGGAGAATCGTATCTGGCGTCAAACTTTTCGATTGCAGCCAATACTTCGAAATGGCAGGCGCCAGAGCAAAGACCAGCAGCACGATGACGGCGGCGACAATCCAGTAAATGACCGCAAGAGTATGTAGAAGATTCCGGGCCTCGCGCATGTTGCCGGATGCAGTGCAGCGCGCCACTTCCCGATTGATCGTGGGCGCCATTCCCATATCCAGCAACTGAAACAAGGCCTGAGTCGTGGCAAAAAAGCCGATCAGCCCATAAGATTCAATGCCAAGGTATTTCAGATACAGCGGTACAACCGCCAAGCCGAGAATCGCCGACCACCCCGAGTTGGCCAGCCCCACGAGCAAATTGCGTTCCAACCTCACGGGCACTTACTCGTGATAGGCATTCGCATAGTAGCCGTGTTTTTTCACCAGTTCATCACGTTCTGCGGATTTGAGGTCTTCGCGCACCATCTCCTGAACCAGTTCGAAAAAAGTGATCTTGGGTTCCCAACCGAGCTTGGCTTTGGCCTTGGAAGGATCTCCGAGAAGAGTTTCAACCTCTGTGGGTCTGAAGTAACGTGGATCGACCGAAACAATACATTTCCCGGAAGCGGTATAGCCTTTTTCGTGCAAGCCCTCCCCCTCCCACCGAACATCCATACCCAGTTCTTTCGCTGCAATACTGACAAAATCGCGGACGCTGTATTGCACGCCGGTGGCAATGACAAAGTCTTCAGCCTGTTCTTGCTGCAGCATGAGCCACTGCATTTCCACGTAGTCTTTGGCGTGCCCCCAATCGCGTAAGGCGTTGAGGTTGCCAAGGTAGAGATGCTCCTGCAAGCCCAGCTTGATGCGGGCCAGGGCTCTGGTAATTTTCCGCGTGACAAAGTTTTCCCCACGAATGGGGGATTCGTGGTTGAAAAGAATTCCGTTACACGCATACATGCCGTATGCCTCGCGGTAATTGACGGTGATCCAGTAGGCATACAGCTTGGCAACCGCATACGGTGAACGCGGGTAAAAAGGCGTGGTCTCCTTTTGCGGTACTTCCTGCACCAGGCCATACAGTTCGGAAGTTGATGCTTGGTAAAAACGTGTTTTCTTCTCCAGGCCCAGAATCCGGATGGCTTCAAGCATGCGCAGTGGCCCCATCGCATCCACGTCTGCGGTGTACTCTGGTGACTCAAAACTCACGGCCACGTGGCTCATGGCGGCAAGGTTGTAGATTTCGTCGGGCTGGATCTTCTGTATCAGACGAACCAGATTGGAGGAGTCCGTCAAATCACCGTGATGCAGGAAAAAACGTACACCGTCCTCATGCGGATCATGGTACAGATGGTCGATCCTGGCGGTGTTGAACGACGACGCCCGTCGCTTGATGCCGTGCACAACATAGCCTTTGCTCAATAGAAGCTCGGCCAGATAGGCACCATCCTGCCCGGTGACCCCAGTGATTAATGCAATTTTTTTCATGGATCTTTTGTCAGTTTGTATTGATATTGTCAGGGCGCCGGAGCCGTGCGCTGGTCGCCCCCCACTATCCACTTCTACTCAGCGCTTGCTGGATCGGTACCAGTCGGAATAATTTCTCAAGCCGACTTCAAATTCCACGGGACGCGTGAAGCCCATATTCAGCAGTTTGCCTGGATCGTAGTTGCAGAGCGGGTTCACATTGTTTCTGCCGAGTAGTTTTAAAATGAAGGAAAGCAGATTCAGCGGAATGGAAATAGTTGGAATACGGTAGCCGGTCAATTTGAGCTGGTGCATGAGAAACTGCTCTACATCAGCAAAATTGTTGCTGGCATTATCGTCTTCTGAAACTATAAAAATTCCACCTCCGAGATTTTTCTGGCATTCGATCATGAAGCTCACTGCCGCGACCACGTTGCCTACGTGAACCAGATTCATGCGCCGCCTGTTGAAAAGGCAGGACTTCAGATAATTGCGGAAGGTTTTCCTGGCCGTGAGGTTGCCAATGAGTTTCTTCAGCGAGCCTCCTTCCGGTCCAAAAACGGACGTGGGGCGCAAGATCGCAACATCAAAGCTACCGCTGGCAGCATCAACCACGGCTTTTTCAATTTTGAGTTTGGTGATGCCATACTCACTCACCGGATTGCAGGGGGTGTCCTCGGTAATGATATTGTCAGTCACGCGGCCGACGACGGCGGCCGTGCTGCAATGGATCAGGCGTTTTATGTTTGCATCCTTGCATGCCTCGAGCAAATTGGCGGTCGCGGCAAGATTTTCTCTTTCTCCTCCTCCCTGAAGGTAGGCAAGGTGTACAACAGTACAGCCGGGCTCCAGGAAACCCTTCAAGGAATCCGGCATGAAAAGATTTCCTTCAACGACCTCGACACCGGGCCCGAACTGCGCTGTCCCAGGATTTCGTTGATTGCGCCTGGAAAGTACCTTGATACGGACGTTGCCATGCTTCCTGAGCTGCGCAACAAGATGTCTTCCTATATACCCGGAGGCACCCGTGATAGCAACAGTGTCCATAGATCTCACCACTTCACATATTCCCCAACAGATTCATACCGCTTCCCCTTCATGCCCAATTTGAAGGCCGCAATTCCGGGCGTATCGTCTTCATTGACCCCCCCCAGATCGAACCACTCCAGACCCAATTGCTTGAGAGACACCGTCGCGTTCCACAACAAATACTGATTCGCCTTGAGGTGACGGCCAGCAGGGCCATTCCAGCCAAGCAGATAAGTCGCCGCGGCCCCATGACGAACCAGGCAAATGCCCCCAACAGCCTCTTCGCCATGCATGGCTCGCAGTATGAGCAACGGTGACTCGGCAGGCAAATGGGCGCGCAAAGCCAGCAGCAAGGCTATGGGCGCACCTGTAAAGCCTTTTTCCAGCATCAGCTCCCGATATCTTTCCATCATCCATTCGAAGAGGCAGTCATCACTGCCGGACTCCACGCTCAAACCATGCTTTTCAGCGGACAGCAGTGCATTGCGCCATTTGCCATCAAGTTTTTTTCGCAGGTCTCCCAACTCCATCCTCAGGTCAATCCACACAGATTCCCATGCAACCGGGGAAAACTGCCGAAAGCCCAACCCCTCCATCAGGATCAGATGCGGCCCCGAGAGCTCAAGCTCGGGTGCCGCAGCAAGAATCCTGCCCTTAAAGACGTTCCCGAGGCATGCCAGTTCCGTCCAGACTGCAGTCACATCCGGCAAACCCGGTGGTTTCAAAAATAAAGGCCCGCGATTGATGCGTGAAACACGCAGTATCCCGGCTACAGACTTTTGCAGCAACTGCACAAAGGCGATGAGCTCATCTCCGCGATAAAAAGCGCCGCGCTTCACCTGCCAGCCGGAGTCCGCCAATTTGGCTTCACCATATGCCCAGCTTTGAAGCAGGCTGGAACGACCGGCCTGCAACATCCACTCGCTCCACCGAGCCGCGGATATATCGCCCCAAACAAGCCGAAGCTGCGACTGCCTCCCTGAAGGTGCAATGGACGGGCCACAATGTTTTACCAGCTCCCGCATAACCAGGCTCTGATGTACCGGCAGATATACCCGCGTATGACGCAAATGCCAGGCGTTGGCATGCCGCTCCCTGTCCAGCATCACTTCAGGCGGCAAATCGGGCCAGGTCGTCACTGGCAGGCCTCGGCGCTGCCAACGGTCGTACATGGCTTCGGCGTGCCTGACAGAGTCGGCCTGGTAAGCGCCAAGGTAAGGAGTCCACGCCCGTCGCTCGGATCGCTCGGCGGGCATGGGCATGCCGTCCCCAACGGCATTATCGTCGACAAGCAGGGCATCCCAGAGCAATTGGTGGCGCTGACGGTGTCGAGCTATCCGGCCAAGGTCGCCTATCAGGCTACCCAGCAGGCGCCGGGCAAGCCCGCTCGGCGAGGGTGCAAGCATCGCCTGAGCCGCAGCCTCGCTCGCGTCCGAAAACTCGGCAAAGGGCGCGACCGTCCGGCGCAGCCCGCGAAAACCAAGTTTTTGCAACACCCGCTTGGCCAGCCAGAACCACGCGCGGACCTGACTGCTTTTGACGGCTGAGCCCATTTGCCGCTGCAAATCGCGAAGCTGGCTGGCCCAGGTAAGCGGTGGGCCAAACGACGTGATGGTAGCTTGCCCCAAAGCTCCCGGACCATTTGGGCGCGCCACCAAGACGGCGCCGTCCGGAATGGGCATGTGCTTGTGGGGACTGTAAATGACAAAATCACCGGCAGCTCCAACGTCGTCCAGAGGGTGCAACACATGTGCGGCGTCCTCAACCAGCCACGCCCCGTGATGTCGGCAAAAGTCGCTTGCCGGTGCAGGGTGGGACGGGCGGCCGAAATAGTGGACCAGCAAGAACATGTCCGGCGGATTGACCGCTGCCAACTTCCGACACTCAACCATGTCGGGCTCCATTTGGGAGGTCAGCGGGTAAAACACCAGCTTGAATCCAGTCAGCCGCAACGCATGCAAAGAAGAATTGCAGAAAAAATCCGGCACCCAGGCCGTTGGCTGAACTGAGGGCGCCCGGCTTTTCCGCCATAACGCGATAAGCGCCAAGGACCAGGCGGACCGTGCCAACCATCCGGCACCCTCACCATCTCTATGCCATGGCGCCGCCAGCGCCGCGTCAGAAAGCGGCCGGCGCATCAGTGCAAGGAAGAGCTTGCTCCAGGCAGGCAAAGGGGCCTGGGTCATCATTCGCGGAGATTCCAGGCATCCAGCCTTGCGCGCGACGGTGCGTAATGGGTATCTGCTGCACCCTCAAGAAACGCGCCCAGAAGCCGGTTGGAAAATACCGTGTAATTGGAATAGGCATCCTGAAATTCGGCTGAATCGCGCCGCAGGGCAAACGGCGAGACACCCTGCGCATTGTCTCCGCGCAACCCGCTGTAAATGAAGCGGAAGCGGCGCCGAGCCACGGCCAGAGCCTTCTCGCTGAAACTCGCAAGATTCCCAAATGTGTAGGAAAAATGATCGATGGAGACACCAAGACGTTGCTCCAGCGTGTCGGCGCTGGACGTGATTTCCCGCTCCAGCCCGTCGAGGGAATCAACGTCAGACAAGCGCGCATGGGTGCCCGTGTGGCAGCCAATGGCGTGCCCTTGCTCCAGCAGCGCTTCAAGATCGCTCCAACCCATGTTGCACCAATGTGCCGGCAACTCCTCCGCGCGTGTCCCCGGGTAAATGCGCTCGGCGATCAGCCGCCGGGCCTCAAGACGGTCCGTGATGCTGACAAGCCCGGAAACCGCAAAGAACAAGGCTTGAATACCCAGGGGCTTGAGTACTTCCTCGGCCACCACGCGGTTGGAGGTGAATCCGTCGTCAAAGGTCAAAAGCAGATTGCGACCGTGAATCTGCTCCTTGCCGGAGACCATGGACTCGAATTGCCCAACCGAAACGAAATTCCAGGAACGTTGCAGCCAACGCAGCTGTGCAGCAAAATTGGCCTGATCAACAGGCGCAATATCATGATAAAGAAGAACCCGAAGCTGGTTCTCGGGCGCAAGCCCAATGGATCGACCGACTGCCTTCAACGTCCTGAGGGGATAGTAGGCCGCAGCCAGAATATGGTGATGAAGTGACATTGCGATGGCATCAGGCCTCAGTCAACTCGATGCTGTACGGCAAGCTGAATGAACCAAGACGAATGTAGCGAGGGGAGATGACGACATTGGAACGGATGCCAAAAAACAGGCTGACCTCAGGGCTTCTGGCAGTGAAAGGAACGCTGCCTGGCGAGCCACCCGAGAAAACCGGCATTGTTCGACAGCAGGGCGTCAAGCTTACCAAACACGCTCCCTGGCTTCCCGGGCGCTGTAAAACGCAATTCAGGGCTGTACAGTATTTCGGACCAGCGCTCCGAGACGGTGCTGCCGAAAGTGGCCGCAATAGATTCTTTCTGATCATCCGAGGCCCGGGCCAGCCAGAATGATCCCTCCACCCATCCCTTTGTCAGATAACCCCTGCCAAGCAAGCGACGAAGCCAGCGAATAGGTGGCTGGACGTTCAGCGAATAGTTGGCAAATACACCGCCGCGCTTGAGAACCCGACAGGCTTCTGACACGGCCTTGCCGAAATCAGGGACGTGCTGGAACGTCTGAACGGTCCAGATGCCGTCAAAACCGGCGAAGTTTTCGTCTATCGTGAACGGCAGTGCAGTAGCGTCGGCATGCATGAGCCCCACTTGGTCGTCAACCAGACTGCCGAGCACATTCCTGGCGTGCGGCAGGTTCGAACGCACAAAATCAACAATCAGCACACCCACATCTGGACGGATCTGGGCGAGACGGCGCCAGTGCCAACCCCAGCAACCACCGATATCCAGAATCAGCCCACCCTGTGGGATGGCCGCCAGGAAGCGGTCGACCTCATGGTCCATCACCGGTATCGAATGGCTGGCACTGAGTGCATCGAGGTAATTGTCGTAGCGCTCCGCAGCAACACGTTCGCGAAGTTCAACTTCCACAGATTGAGCGGTTGAAATATGCTGCATACCACCGTAAATACCGTCGGAGTCAGCGTCACGAGAATAAAGAATTTTTTCCAGTTGCAAGTTCATTTAGTTGCCATCAAGCTCAGTACTCAGTTTTTATTCTGGATTCTGGAAAAAAAATACCTCAACGTACCAAAAAAGGAACTTCGGAATGCTCCCGTCAAGGCAATAGCGCCAGCAACAAATTGCCTCTCTACAAGCAGACTCTTGGAAATCGTCACCAATAGCCGGGCATTGATGTCGTTCCAAAGGAGATCCTTATCCGCCTGAAATGATTGTCGCTTGAAGACATGGTCCCGTATGACATTGACAATATTTTCCCGGTGTTTTTCAATTTTCCCGGAAGCATTGGTTGCATGAATCAAGTACTCGCCCTGCACCGAGCGTAAGCATTTGAATTTTGCCCCTGCCTGTGCAGCAAGCATCCAGAAATCGTAATCCTCAGCGGTGATGAATTCTCTGTTTTCGCGAAAGAAGATCTTGTTGCGTACAAGAAAATCTCGACTTATCAAAGTAGCCGAAGGCGAGAGGCAATTGCCTGTCACCAGCAGTCGCCTGTAAAAATCCGGGCAGTACGGCCCGTGTTGAAGCAAACGTCTATCACCAGTTGCATCGTTCATCAAAATCTCATCGGTGCTAAACACATCAATGGATGAATCTTTCTGGGCCTCACCCAGTACAGTTTCCAGTTTCCCCGGATACCAAAGATCATCAGAATCCAGAAACGCCACCCAATCACCTTTTGCCGCACGGATCCCCATATTTCTTGACGCAGCTATAACACCATCGTTATGGATTTTCAATACTTTAATCCGTGGGTCATTAAAACCCCGAATGACCTCGTCTGTATTGTCCTGAGAGTGATTATCTACAACAATCACTTCCCAGTTTGTGTACGTTTGATCCAGCACTGATTGCAAGGCACGAACCAGATAATGCGCATGGTTATATGTCGGGATGACTACGGAAACGAGCGGAGCTGTGTGGACGGTATCACTCATACATTTCCATTTTTATTTTCAAATGAGGCCCGGCAGAAAACCAGCAAACCGTCGATTTCAGTGTTGTTGTCAATTCCCAGATGGATACCCATTGCCTTCAATGCCTGGGTCTGATAAATAAGAATTTCATGCGTCTCATCATCGACTGATGTCAGTCTGCACAACTCCGGCTCGAAACCCAAAACCACCTTGCAGCGCTGTTGAATGAGTTGCGCCATTTCGAATACAGATCGCGATACACCAGCACCCACATTGAACACATCAGGCATTGAGCTATCGACGGCGCATGAGGACAAGTGACCGGAAATTCGACAGACCTCAGCCATGGAGACAAAGTCCCTGTGCTGCACGCCACTGGAGCGGAGAGTCATTTTTCCGGTCTCCACCACTTGTCTGCAGAGATCGTTCACCAATAGCGTCCAGCAATCGACATCTTTGTGCATCGGCGAACCAAAAGCATTGGACATGCGCAGCACCAAGCCCTCAATTTTCTTCTGCCGGCTGGCATTAAGCACGGCATTTTCCCCCGCGAGATGCGAGGCAGCATAGGGGTGCAGATTACGCGGGCAAACGTCCTCCGTGAGGGTACCTGCAAGCGGACTGGCATACACGTGCGCTGTGGACAGGTAAATCAACCGCTGAACTCGCGCTTTGATTGCGGCTCTGGCCAGACGTGCGGTGGCTACGCCGTTAACTTCAAGCGCCGCCACCGGGTCCGCACTACAGTCTTTGGCATTCATCCCCGCCGCATGAATGATCACATCCACTCCGCAACAGGCTTCCTCCAGTGCATCGTCATCGCTCCAGTCGACCTTGATCGCTTCCGACTCCGATAACCAGTCAGGGCGGGGTCTTGCCTCGCGCGAGCCTAAAACAACATGATGCCCGGTTCTCCAAAAATGCTGGGCCAGACGCCCCCCAACAAATCCAAAACCTCCAGTGATCAGGATGCGCATTGGATCACGCTACCGCGCCCAAGGAGCACCCCTGGCCCATAAGGACTCAAGAAGCTCATGATCTCGCTTGGTGTCCATGCAATGCCAGAAACCGTTGTGGCGATAAGCCATCAATTGGCCGGCATTGACAGCCTGCTCGAGCGGTTCGCGTTCGAGCATCGTGCCGTCACCCGCAATCAGGTCAAAGAACGCCGGCTCAATGACAAAAAAACCTCCGTTGATCCAACCGTCGTGCAACTGCGGTTTTTCCTGAAAACTGGCGACGCCATCGCCATTCAGTTCCAACTCACCAAATCGGGCAGCAGGGCGCACCGCAGATACCGTCACTAACTTTCGATGGCTACGATGAAAAGCCAGCAAGGCGTCCAGATCAATGTCCGCTACACCATCCCCGTAAGTCAACATGCAGGTCTCATTGCCAATAAATGACTGCATGCGCTTGACGCGACCTCCAGTCATGGATGCATCCCCGGTGTTGACCAAAGTAACCCGCCAGTCCACGGAATCCACCTGGTGTGGCGAAACATTGCCTGACGCCAGATCTACGGTAAAGTCGGCATTGAGGGCCCGGTAATTAAGGAAGTATTCCTTGATCACCTCGGCCTTGTAGCCCAAAGCAACATAGAAATCCTTGTGCCCGAATCGCGCATAGGTCTGCATGATGTGCCAGAGAATCGGTTTGCCACCGATCGGCACCATCGGTTTGGGTATGACATCGGTATATTCAGCCAGGCGTGTACCGAATCCGCCGGCGAGCAGGATAACCTTCATAACTTAGCCCCAACCATATCTAATTTCTGACAATTCAAGGCGCTGAACCTCATTCGGATCATGCGGGAGGTTCGCGATATTCAACACCAGGCTTTCCGACTCTGTCAGCCCCTTGAATCCGAACCAGATGCCGGGCGGCACGGTAAGACGTGCGTAGCGATCAACACCAATTTCCTCCACTCGAAAGTCATCAGCGCCCTCGAGCCGAAACACAAACCTCACTTGCCCTACGGGCACGACGACATTCATCGTCATCCGCAGATGCCGCTTCCAAGCCTTGACAGCGCCTGTAGCTACCCAGGAGAAGTAGGCCTCACCAAAACCGCTATAGCCCGCATCGGTCTGTTTCATTGCATGCAGCACATCTCCGCCCGTTGTCGCAATACGCGCCAACGGCGTAATCAAAATGTCGTCCAGACTCATTCCGCCCACGCCAATCCCTGCTGCTTTGCATACAGCGTATAGGCCTCAATCTGCGATTGCGTGGTGGCGGCAATCTGCGCGGACTGTTGGTAGTATGCGCGATACCATTCCGCAGTCATGCGCACCGTATCTTCAAAGCCCATCACGGCGCGCCAACGCAGGTAGTGCAGCGCCTTATCACAGTTGAGTTTGAGCAGACCCGACTCGTATGGCCCCGATGCCACCTGCGACACATCCCGCCAACGCACCTGATCCCAATGCAGCGCTGTCTGCTGCACCAATTCCAGGACACTGTGATTTTGCTGCGCCGGTGGGCCAAAGTTGAATGGCTCACCGTGCAATTCGGTCTGCTGGGACAGGGCAATGGCGAGACTCAAGTAGCCGCTCAACGGTTCAAGCACATGCTGCCAAGGCCGCGTGGAATGTGGGTTACGAAGTTCGACAGCAGTATTGACGGACCACGCCTTCACACAATCGGGCACGATGCGATCTGAAGCCCAATCCCCGCCCCCGATGACGTTTCCGGCCCGGGCAGAAGCGATGCGCACCTTGCTCGTCGCCTTTGGAAAATACGACTTGATATGCGAGCGAATGGCGAGTTCTGCTGCCCCCTTGGAAGCGCTGTATGGGTCCGGTCCGCCCAAGGCATCGGTCTCGCGGTAACCCCAAACCCACTCCACGTTGTCGTAACATTTGTCGCTGGTAATGATCACTGCAGAACAGGGCTTTTCAAGGCTGCGCAATGCCTCAAGCACATGCAACGTCCCCAACACATTGGTCTGCCACGTTTCTAGAGGGTCGTCATACGATCGACGCACGAGTGCTTGAGCAGCGAGATGAAATACGAAATCAGGTTGTACTGAAACAATGGCATCTTGGATTGCAGCACGATCACGAATATCAATACGCAGGTCAGTCATGCCCTCCGACAATTGCGCAGCCTCAAAATGGGATGGCACTGTAGGAGGGTCAAGGGCAATCCCCACCACCTTGGCGCCAAGCAGCTTTAGCCAAGCTGTGAGCCACGCACCTTTGAATCCGGTGTGGCCTGTGACAAGCACGGTTCTGCCGTGGAATGCGGTCTGATATGTCATTAAATGCGGACTCTAGAATTCAAAAAAAATTACAGCCAATCCCGGTTGGCGCCGTAACCGCCTCATTCGATCACCTCCAGCAATAGTCTTCGCCAACGCGGAAGTTCCGGATCAAGTGCAAAAAATTCCTTCCTGCTCGCCACCGGATGGGGGACGGCGGCCGACAGCAGCGCACGCGCCAAGTCCTGCGGCGTGCTGACAAAAACAACGCCTTCCCGTCCACGCAAGGGACTTTGATTGAGTGCATCCGAATCAAGCATTGAAACAACCGGCACGCCTGCACAATAAACATCGGCTGCCGCCGAAGTCGCATTACTTGTATAGGCAACGTCACATCCAGACAAAAGCTCCCAGACAGGGGACATCGCCATCTCCATCCCAATGCCCGAAAAATCCGCAGGGTGTAATGGGCATGCCGGGTGAGGTTTAATGGTAATAATTGTATCCTCCGGCAAATGCGGCATAGCCCTCTCCAGCAGACGGATCTGCTTCAGCGTATTGCTCCGCAAATAGTCTCCCAACACCAGAATTCGCAGAAAATGGCCAGTCGAAGGGGAGTGGAGGTCTGGGTTGGTTGTCGCCTTGGCCAGATGAAGATACCGCAGAGCTTCGACCTCGATCACGGCATCCACTGGATAACCGCCATTCCGATAAGCGTCCAGTTCTGCGGCCCCATTGAGTGCAACCAGATCTGGCATGGGCAGTGCATGTGCGCCAACGTGGCGGTAGCTACGTGGGTCAAAGAAATACCTCAGATCCCAGTAGCGAACAGTTGCATGGGGTACGCCAACGAGACGACCATGTCCAGTAGCCTTCCAGGCATGTATGAGAGCAAACTCCCATCCTTGGTTTTCCTGCAAATACACACCTAGCCGTTGTCTGGGCAACATCTTCAGCGCTGATTCGAACAAGTTGAGATACAGGGCGTTGCTCATGGCCGTCAATCCAGACGTCGATCGCCGCCAGTCTTCTTCAAACAAGGGCCAGAAATCAAACGCAGGCCCCCCTGACACGGAGAGCGCCTGGCGCAAACGCCAGCCCTTCCAGGCGAGACGCCCTGCGTCGAGCAACGTCCCGAAAACAACCCTCGCATTCAGAAACGTCTCCAGAGTTGCATGGGTCTGCCCACCATTGCCTCCCTCGTTGAATTGGCGAATGGCCCCGGCCGCCGCCGTCTCGTCGGGAAGTAGCTCATCTTTCACATGCAAATGAAGCCAATTGGTTTTGCACCCCTCCCGTTTTAGTTCATCTGGCAAATGTGCCCAGTAACGGCTCTCGAACCGCCCGGCGTTTACGGCATCGGGAACAAGGTTAAACAGGTAGGAAACAAATGTCACCTGCCCTTTGGACTCTTTCCATTGGGGTAGTCCGGCGCCACGCAATGGCCAGGACTGACGCAGGTGGCGGATCAGCCATATCAGTGCCTGCAAAGGATAGGGCAGATATTGATGGAGACGCCTAGTCCAGGACGGGGCCTCAGGTGCATCAGATGGGCATTGCCATTCGAATGTCACGCCCGACGCAAGACACCACAGACGGATACATTCGGAAAGAGGTCGCTTGGTACTGACCAGCACTATCTTCCGAATTGCACGGCCGGCTAGCCAGTTTTCAAATGCCATCAAGCGAATGGCATCGGTAATTTGGGGCGACTTGCTGAAATTGCACTTCTCTGCAAGGAGCGTCATCCACCAGAAACTGAAGCCAGGCCGCGCCTCCAGGTGATCCACCAACCGCCGGCCGTGGACCCGTCTTTCACCAAGTTCATAAACCCATGCAAGATAGCGCGCCCTCAGAACTTCGGCATCCGCCTCTATCAGCTCTGGAATTGATACGGTGTCCGGCGAGGCATCATCCCCAAGACCACGCCAAAGCATCGATATCCAGTCGCCAGCTGGTGGAACGCCATCTGCGTCCCAGATGACCAGCCCGCCCCTCCGCCCACTAGTCACATTCACAATCAGGCATTCAAGTCCAACATCAGCCGTTCGACATTTTTCAGATCGTCCGGTGTGTCCACGGCTCTCGTGCTGTGTTTGGTAGGCGCCATGCGCACCTTGCCTCCGTGTTCGAGAATCCGCATCATGTCCACCGATTCAATCACCTCGAGAGGTGTTGGAGCCAGCCGGGTGTAATCCAGAAGGTAATCGCGCCGAAACGGGATGATGCACACCTGCTTGAACATGGGAATCCCGGAAATCTTGCTGCGTGTCGGGATCGGCTCGCGGGAAAAATAGATCGCATCAGACTTGAGATCACACACCACCTTGATACAGTTCCGATCTTCGAACTCGGCGATATCCTGGATTTCTCCAAGCAGGTTAACTACCTGGACTTCCGGATCATCCAGCAAAGGCTGTACAGCCTCTGCAATCATGTCGGGATGTGTCATAGGTTCGTCACCCTGGACCATCACCACGATGTCATAACGGGTGTCGTTTATTTTCTCAAGTTCGAGAAGGGCTTCAGCGCAACGATCCGAGGCCCGCTCGTGTTGCTCACCGGTCATTACAGCAACACCGCCGATGGACTCAACGTAGTCGTAGATCTCCTTGTCACAGGTAGCTACGGCCGTCAGGTCCAACAACCCGGAGCGAGCCACCCGCTCGTAAACATGGCCGATCATGGGTTTCCCGAGAATGGGCGCCATGGGTTTACCAGGGAAACGGCTGCTACCCATACGGGCAGGAATAAGTGCAAGGATTTTCATGGAGCTACTCGATACTTCTGACAAACAACAAGCATATGGGAACTTAAACCATTCTCCGCAATGAACAGCTGCATTGCCGCTTTCTGATCTTCGGTTGCCTGAAACGCAAAAGTACGCCAGAAACGGTCTTTAATATGGTTCTGGTTGTTGCAAATAATATCAATATCCAGCTTTCCCGGCGTGCCGGTTTGCAACACATCAAATCCCACACGACGGAGCAAAACCTGCACTGACCCAGGATTGAAAAAATTCAGATGATGGGGAGGGGAGACGGATTTTGAATCCTCCCACAGCGCCTGTATGTCCACACCAGCACCTGACAGGGTTGTAAATATGAACAGGTCGCCGACATTCATCAAATTCAGCAAATGCCGCAAGAACTTTTCAGGATCATGCAGATGCTCAAAGAGCTCGAAGCTCACAAATGCCTTGGGGCCTCCGCCGAGTTGTTCTGATTTTATTTCCTCCAGGAATCCCTGAACGACCTCCAGCCCCTTCTCACGACATACTTGTGCAAGCGCAGGTCCAGGCTCAATCACCACCACCGGCTTGCCCGAGATCTTTTGATACTCCTCGGTAAAGATTCCAAACCCTCCCCCTATGTCCACCAAGCCATGCTGTTCGGTACCGAACCGCCCCACAAGCTCATGGATGGTCAATGCCTTGGGACGCCAGAGTTTTTCGCGGCGCGCTTCGGCAGTCTCCTTGTAGAAGGTTGAGGCCCAGTACTGCGCAGATTCAGACTCCTGGTAGTAGCGTGAAATGGCTTCAGCAGTTGGACGCGGGCTCACATACAAGGTTTTGCAGGCAGGACACTCCTTGTAGGTGAATCCTTGCTTGATAAATGAATGAACGCCCTCCGCGCCACATGCAGGACAAGGCACGTCATATCGCAACCCGTCCTTGAAATATTTCTCGACGTCCCGCTCTGTAAGTCGAAGATACTCGTCGAATATCCTTTTGGGACGAATTTCTTCTTCCTTCATCGTGCCGGTACCGATGGGGCAACCACAGACTGGTTCAAAAACACCGCATCTATGGAGTAAGCAATAAAACGATATCCCTCGACAAGCCGTTGATTTAATGCGGCAGGATCCGGCATCACCACATGAACGCCGCACGGAATGTGATGCTCAGCGCAAAGGATACGGATCCGGTCCATCGCTGCAATGAATTGTGGCTCCTCAAATTTCGCAGTTAACCCCATGGAAGCGGACAGATCGTAAGGGCCGATCAGGACCGCGTCCAAACCCTGCACCGAGATAATTTCTTCCAGGTTCTCGACTGCCCGGACGTGCTCTATCATTGCGACCAGCAAAGGCGCTTGGGCCTCGTCACGGTACGCATCGAAATGCCTGCCAAAAAGATTTGCACGTGAGAACCCCACGCCCCGAGTGCCTGCTGGCGGCCAACGGCAGGCGTCGCGTACCTGCGTCAACTGCGCCGCAGTTTCGACCATGGGGACAATCACCCCTCCCGCCCCAGCATCCAATGCCTGCTTGCAGTCCTTGGAGTGCCCCTGCGCCAAACGCACCATGGGCAAAGTCCCCCCCAGCTCAAAAGCCCGAAACAGATCCGGCAGCTGGTGCACGGCAATCGCACCGTGCTCCATATCTACCGCTACCCAGTCGTATCCGGCCTGCCCCATGATCTCAGCAATGGAGGGATGTGGAATCTGCATCCAGCTACCGATGGAATGCCCTCCGCTACGAAGGCGTTCGCGAATTTCTTTAATTGTGATCAGTCTGTTCATGGGCCAAATTATCAAACATCGGGCCGGTGTAGCTGGCCTGAAGCGTCTTGTTCAAAGGCGTTCGTCTCAAAAGGAAGGATACGGCATTGTCATGGGCGGCCATCAGATCTGTTTCAGCATCGCCAATCAACAGCGCCCGGCCAGGAGCACAGTGTAGTCGGCACAAGACATCCCGGATCGCATCTGCTTTTTTCCTGGGTGCGCCATGAACTTCGCGAAAGCAAACGGCGATATCAAGAACATCAAGAATATGTTGAATCTCTTCCTGCGGGGTCGCGGTGACGAGGACGAAATACTGCTGTGTGCATCGCCTCAACAGAAACTCGCGCACGCCGGGAACCCATGGAGAGTCAATCACTGCCTGAAGGGCCAACCCCGAAAACCGATCACAGAATTCATGTACCTGAGCGTCGGTCGCTGACTCACCAGCCCATTGCAGATAAAGCGGAATCTTGTCGAAGCGGGACATTCCGCCATTGGACTCATGATGTTGCTTGACTCGCGCGGAAATTCCATGACCATATGAAGAAAACAATGTCTCAAAGGCTGTCGCCTTGACTTCGACAGAGTCCTTGATGACGCCGTCGAAATCCCAGAAGACCAACTGCGCCTCCGTCACCCATTTCATTGCTCTTGACTTCGGATCCAAATCTGATTCCAAATCTGACCGCCCCCAAACGAATCCACACTATCGAACATCTCCGAATGACGTTTTTCCTTCAACACAAGGCCCGCATCCTGGAGCAACTTCTGGCAATAAACGGCTTGTTCGTGAAAACCGTCGTTGACCTCAATCAATACACCTTTCGCCAGATTCAATACCATTTTCCCGCCTTGCAATATCAAGTGCTCAATCCCATCGACATCGATCTTGATGTAGTCTGGTTGAGGGATCTTCAACTTTTGCACAGTATCGTCCAGCGACAACCCCAGGGTTTGGAACTCAAAAACCTGCTGGATTTTCTTCCCGTCCCAACCATAGTCCTGCCCAAAAGTTGACAGCGCCCCGCCCCACTCCGTCGTGGTCATGCGGAGTGTGCTGAGAGACAAGCCTTCACACAATGGCAAGGGAACAATGACCACCTTTTGAACAAGTCCATTCAGAAAGATATTGCGGGCCAGTAACTCCAAATTGAATACCGATGGTTCAAAAGCAAATACCCGACAATCCCTTGCCTTGGCGGAATAGCAAGAATACAGGCCAATATTGGCTCCGATATCCCAAACGACAGAACCGCGAGGAATACTGTCTATCCATTCCAGGGTTTCGGGCTCTTTCGTTGAAAAAGTATCAACTCGGTAGCTATTCAGCCGATTTGGCATGGCAAAAACAAGGGGGGTCCCTCGATGCTCTATCGCGCGGGTTCTGGTCATTGCGATATGGAGAATCTCTTCAAATACATAACCACCCATCGCTGTTTTTGCAATAACACTCACTACTCTGGAGAGAATTGTCCTGATAGCCTTCTTTAGGGCTTTAAGCATTCTTTCGCTCCCCTTGATGGGTTGTGATATCGCTGCGCACAAGATCGATCAACTGTAGTAATCCCTGCCCCAGATCCACATGCATAGGCGCCACATATTTGCGTCCCAGTTTGGGTTGGTAAGCATAAGGGGTGCGCACGTAATGGCCAGGCTGCCCGCCCGGCACAAACTGGACGCCATTGCTCAGTCCCAATATCTCGGCGAGCATTTCGAGGAGATCGAGCACACGCATGGGTTCCTGCCCCGTGAGTACGACACTCTGGTTTCGGAACTCATCGCCCAAGGCCACAACACTGGCCCGCGCGGCGTCTTCGACGTGAATGTACTCGCGCAGGGAGTCTGGACTGCCTTCGTAACGCAACACACCGGTTTCCAGGGCATTCTTGACGATGCGAAGCAGCCCATTGCCAGGATCAGCGCGTGGCCCATAGAGTGACCCATAGCGCAGGATGGTGTAATCCAGACCATAGACGCGCTGATACTCCTCGACATAATGCTCGGCCGCCTGCTTGCTACAGCGATAAAAGCCACCTTCGCGGCTGTACACATAAACTGTGCTGGCGTATACGAAGCGCCTGATCTTGTGCCGGCGGCAGGCCTCCAATACATGGACATTGCCCAGCACGTTGATTTGCACGGTTTCTACGGGTTTGTCGAGCGCCTGATTCAGGTCCGCCAAGGCAGCAAAGTTGTACACAACCTCGCAATCCGCAATAGCGGCCTCCAGACTTGTCGCATCCAACAGATCGCCGATCACCATTTCCTGATCTTCGCGTAGCCAGGGAGACCCGATGCGGTCATAAACACGCACCGTGTGTCCTGCGGCCGAGAGCGCGTCTGCCACGTGGCTGCCCAGAAATCCGGAGCCACCGATCACACAAACCTTTGTCATCTCACAGCCCCCGCCTTTGCACTTCGTATTCACCTGGCGGCACGAGGCCCTGCAAGGCTTTCCCGGACAGGAAGCGCACAGCCTCTTCGGTAGCCTCGATCTCCATGCGCGTGCGGCAGTCCACAGACATCGAGCCCATATGCGAGGTAAGCAGGCAGCGCTCAATCTGACCAAGAGGGCCAGTGTAGGGTTCCTGCTCGAACACATCGACGGCCGCACCGCTCAAATGCCCGGAAACAAGCACTTGGGCCAGATCATGCTCGTTGATGATGCCTCCGCGTGAGGTGTTGATGATCATCGCATCCTGTTTCATCTGCAGGAGATGCTCGCGCCTGATCATGTTCTTGGTCTGACCGGTCAGCGGAACATGCAGGCTGATCACATCGGCGTGGCGGTAAATTTCCTCCTTGTCGACCCATTCAAGCTTGAGCTCCGGAGCCACTTTCTGGTCTGGATGGATGTCATTGACCAGGATTCGCGGGCTACCAAATCCGGCAAGACGGCGCAAAACGCGCCCCCCAATCCGCCCTGCACCAATGATGCCAATGGTGACTTCGGGGATACGCCGCCCGAAATGACGATGCCATTCGCCACGGTGTATCTGGGCGTTGGCGACATGCACGGACCGCAGCAGGGAGAGCATGAGTCCGATGGTCAATTCGGCCACTGCGGGGGCTGGAGCATCCGGTGTGTAACTGACCTTGATGCCGCGCCTCTCGGCGGCGAGCAAATCTACACCGTCCAAACCAATTCCGACTCGGGAAATCAGCTTCAGACGACTGGCGCTGTTCATCACCTTGTCGGTGATCAATTCGGTTCCGGCAATGAGTACATCAAAATCAGTCACCATCTCCGCAAGTTCATCTTCCTTGAGCTTGCGTCCGAGAGGATTGATCACGTATTCGATGCCGGCGGCTTCGAGTTGCTCAATCGGCAGCCGGTTTTTTTCACCAAAAGGAACGGTTGTGATCAGTACCTTGGACATGGTCATGCCTGCTTTCCAACAATCTATTTAAAAAAGGGCGTCATTCCTTGCCGCACAGCCATCGTGTCGACCTCAAACACAGGCACTTTCGCGATGCTCACGGTCGACCTCGCGCAACACCCTCTTGAGCGCCATCAACGGTTTCTGCGGAGTGTGGGCATATTGTTCGCAAAATTCACGCCGGGCTGCCTGTACGACTTCATTGTCCCACCAGCTTGAGACATCCTCCCAAACAAGGGCCATATGGCGGGCGGCGCTTTCTGGCGTGTCATGAAAGATGCCGACGGACTTTAGGCTTTCGAAAAAGGGGACCGCACTGTTTCGCAGCTCCCAATGCCGGGGATTCCAGAACATGATGGTCGGGACATTAAGGGACAGCGATTCCAGGTACGTGGTGGCGTTGTAGGTGCTGATATAAATCCGTGTACTTTTGACCAATGAAGCCATGGGTTGCTCGCCCTCGTCCAGCGCGATCTCCGGAAAACGATCCAGCCAACGCTGTTTCTGGCCCCATCCATAGTCCTGTGCATAGAGCCGTACCAGCACCTGCTTACGGAGTCCGTCTGGCAAAGACTGAACGAAACGACACTGGTCGTCAAAGTAGTCAAGCCATTGACGGGCCATTGGAGCGCTGTAGAGGTGATAGCTGAACTGGGGGAGGACCATTTCGACAAGCAGGGCAAGCCCACTCCTGTCGAAAACCGCCTGGCGGCCAAAGACCTTGAGATTGCCGACCGGATAAACATTTTTCCGGTTCTTCTCCGACCAGCCCCAGGTTAAAAACCGGTCACAAATGGCAATCTGGTGTTCTTCGTAAAAAGCCCACTTAGCCATGCCCATGTTTCCGCCGTGCTGCCCAATCAGCAAGGGGGCGCCTCTTTCGACTTTTTCCGCGGCCCACGCTTTGAACACGTCATCGCCACTGTAGGAATTACTTGTGAAGATGGCCGCGGGATGCCTGGGCCAAGGCATTTTTTCCGTCACGGCTATCAGATCCCGATAGCCCTCGAGATAAGCCGTGGGGATATGCCGGGAAAGCATCACACGTACGATAACCGCGAAGTCATCCGCACCGGCGGGCTTGACCGCATCCCATTCACGCATGGAGGGGTCGACGGATGTGACAGGCACGGCGACCGTACGCCATAACTTCGGGATCTGGCCCAGCTTAATTTGCAGAAGAAAATCCTGCTTGAGCGGAAGATACGATTCAATGAAAAAGTACTCTCGATCACTGCAAAGAAAACCGGAAACAAGGTTGGCCGTTGTTGCCACCCGCCGTTTCAGTTTCTGCAAAAACCCAGGGGCTGGTGGATGGCCTTCGGCCACAAATCCATCCGCGCGCGCGTCAATCTTCTCCACAGGCAGCTTCATCCAGGCCAGCAACTGGCCATAGATTGCCTCGTTCCAGACATCACCAACAAAAAACGACGTGAAATCCTCCATGTCGTTTGGCACGATGGATACAGTCGAACCACGCAATACCCGTACTCCAGAGATATCGGCATCGGTTGTCGCCAGCCTCAACATGGCCCAGCGGTCGAACAACATCTGTACAAAGTACCCCAGCCAGGGTCCCGCAAGAATTCGCCAATAACGGACCGAATAATTGACCGCGTGCAGCCCGTTCAACTTTGCCGCGAGCTCACTCAACAGCTCTTCGTAGAGCTTTTCCAGGTAAAGGTAATCTTTGTACAGTTTCTCGCGGTCGTCCCAATGGTAGGGCGCGATGGTCGCGTTGCGCTTTTCCCAGCTCGGTTTTCTGTCATACCGCCGGCACCATTCGCCCAGAAAAAGTACGGGCACGTCATCACCGGGCCAAGTCTCTTCCAACGCTGTTGTGACAAGAACCCGGCTCACCACGTACTGCGTCCCCCATCCATCACAATGTTCTGGCCGTTCATGTAAGCCGAGGCATCGGAGCACAGGAACTGGACCGCCGAATGGTATTCGTCCAGTTGTGCCATGCGGCCCATAGGGATCAGTGCCGAAAGACGTTGCACGAATTCTTCGCCCTGACCGTTGAACACGCCGCCCGGCGACAGCGCATTGGCCCTGACGCCGCGGCCAGCCCAATAGGTGGAGAGATATTTGGTCAAGCCCACCAGGCCCGCCTTGATGACCGAATAGGTGACCGGCTTGACCGGCTGCATCTCCTCGGCCAGCCCCGGTTTGCGGTACAGGCGCTGGTCCGGTGAAAACACCGAAAGATCCGAGGCGATATTGAGGATCACGCCGCCCTTGCCGTCCTGCGCCATCGCGGTACCGAACACCTGGCTGCAAAGAAAGGCACCCGTGAGGCCCACGGCGATCTGGAGGTCCCATTGTTCGAGCGGAAAGTTTTCAAGGCGGGAGGTTTCCTGCACACCCTGGTCGCCCACGACTTTCGGATCGATGGCCGCATTGTTGACAAGCACATCGACGCGCAGCCTGGCCGCCAGCAGTTCACCGGCAACACGCTTGATCGACTCCAGGCGCGACACGTCCATGACATGGGTCACGATGCGTACGGCGTCGGTATCGCGGGCGAGCGCCGAACGCGCTGACGCGAGGGCAGCCTCACCGATGTCGGTCAGCACCACGGTGGCGCCTATGGCCAGCAGCGCAGCCGCATGTTCGCGACCCAGCAAACCGGCCGCGCCGGTGACCAGGACTGTTTTTCCGGTCAGGTCAAATTTATTCAAGGTTTTGTTCATTTTTTCCACCAGGTCGACCTCGGTGCTCCATGGATGAATGGGTCAGCCGCGGACCTGGCCGCCATCAAGCTGCCAGATTCCGCCGGTGGCAAAACCGGCCCGGGATGACGCCAGAAAGGCCACCAGCTCGGCGACTTCCTGCGGCGTACCCAGACGCGCAAGCGCCACCTCGCGGTCCAGCATCTGCTGCACGGCGCCGGGATCTTCGGCCGTCCGCCTGGCCCACACGGAGTCCTCGGACAGAATGTTGCCGGGCGCTACGGCATTGATGCGTATGCCCTGCTGGCCGAGAGGCCTGGCGATGCCGCGCACATAGGCATGCAGGGCTGCCTTGGCCGCCGAGTAGGTCACCGGCGCGCCCGGTATCACCTCGAGCCCGCAAATCGACGAGATGCAGACGACCACGCCGCCGGAAGCCTCCAGCGCGTCGCGGGCCGCCTCGACCATGTTGGTCGTGCTCCAGAGATTCAGCGCGAAAACCCGCTGCCATTCGTCAGGAGTTTCGGTACCGGGAGGCACCGATCGGCCGCTGCCGACATTGCAGATCAGGATGTCGAGGTTGCCCAGGGCCGCCACCGCCTCGGACACGACGCGGCGCGCATCGACGGGCTGGGTCACGTCGCCCGCGATCGGCACGGATCCCGGCAAGGCTGCCGCAGCGGCCGCCAGGCTGTTGGCGTGGCGCGCGTTGAGTGCAACGCGGCAGCCGGAGGTATGCAGCAGCGCGGCGATGGCGCGCCCGATGCCGCGGGACGACCCCGTCACCAGCGCGGTCTTGCCGGCCAGTTCAGGCGCCATGGCGCTTGATCCAGTCCAGGGCCATGTCGCGGTATCGGCACAGCACTTCGGCGTGCTTGCCGTCAGCGGCACGCGCCGTCTGCAGAATGTACGTGCCCTGGTAGCCGGCACGGGCCAGCGCCGCGAACACTTGGTCGAAGTTCGCATTGCCGGTGCCAAGCGGCACCGTCGTTCCACCCAGCACGCGGTCCTTGATGTGCACGTTGAGGATGCGCTCGCCGTAGGCAGAAATTTCAGCGACCGGATCCATGCCCAGGCTGGCGCTGTTGCCGATGTCGTAATTGACGCCGAAACGTGCGGGATCCAGGCGAGCAATAAAACGTGCGAGTTCGCCGGGCCCGAAGTCGGACTCGAAAACCACCTTCACGCCCAGTGCCGCAAGAAACGCCGACTCCTTCTGCAGCGTGTCCACGAGCAGGTCTTCCTGCTCCCGGTTGTCGAGCCGGCCGTTGTCGACCAGCGGCACGACCATCATGCCAATGCCGACGGCACTGCAGGCCCGGGCCACGGCGCGAAAGTCCTGCAGCAGCGCTTCATGGGCCGGACCCTCGGCTTTCCAGAAGGGGCTTTGCATGAAGCAATCGCCCGTCAGCGACGAAATGGCAATGCCGTGGGCCTGGCGCAGTTCGCGAATTTCGGCCTGGCCTGAAGTCGTGAGGAGCGGATTCAGGTAGAGCCTGTCCTGGTCCAGCGTCCACTCCATGAGCCTAAAGCCGTTCTGCTGTCCCGTTCGAAATTCCTCCTGCCAACACGACGCGGGAAATGCCTGAATCCGTCCATTCACCATCGGTGACAAACGCCCTTGCATGAAACCAATGCGCTCATGAAGGTTCATTGGTCAGTTCCCGTGGCAGGATTGAATGGCTTGGTCGCACTGGAGAGCAACATGATCTCTTTCGAGAAACGTACCCATTTGCTATATGGTTTGATAAAACTGGGGGCAAGAATACGTGTTAGCTCTGCCGCTGGTAGCAGGGCACCGCCAGAACGCCAGAGGATAGGCAACTGCCTGAAACGTTCAACATTGATATTGTCGAACCCGTGTACAAGCTGGATGTCACGCAATGACGATTGCATGAACGGGGTCCGATGGGTGTAATCCTCAAAATAGATCCGGTAATTGAATTCCCAGTCGGGACACAAGGTGATGGCAAGACCACCAGGCTTGAGGACTCGAAACATTTCCTGGACCAGTTTCTCCGGATAGTAAAAATGCTCAATGACTGATTTCGAATACACCACATCAAAAAAATTGTCATCGTAGGGCAACGGACTGCTCTCAAGGTCGGCCGTGCGAAGGTCGGCTTGGGGACAGTATTTCTGCGCCGCCCTGGATCGGTCGACGCCGAATCCCTGGACACCACAAGCGATGAAGCCGCGCAGGAATTCACCGCGTCCGCAACCGATGTCCAGCAGCGACTGCCCTGCCTTTACCCCGTAGCGATCAAACAGATAACGCGCCAGCTTGTCAGGGTAACTGGTCAGCGGTCGATCCTGCTCGTTATAGACGACGTCGACATAGTCGCGGTGATTAGCACTCATACCTTGAGTACTTCCACGAGTTCAAGCAGTATGCCTTCGGGCCCTCTGCCATAAGTGACTTTCACAGCGCCGTCGGGTGAACGCTGGGGCGGGGCCTCGAACGTGACTCCGGCCTTTAACAGTTTTTCGCAAGTAGCATCAAGGTCATCGACCGTCATCGCAACATGCGTAAAGCCAGTCGAATGCGGTGTGCCCACCCATTCGGGGCGATCCGGGTGTGAGAGAAAATGCAACAACTCGATCATCCCCTCGTCAGGAGCAGCCAGCTTGGCAGTCATCACGCGAACGTCCTTAAGACCCATCATCGCGTCGATGTGGGGCCCTGATTCCTCCATTTTCCTGACGACCCGGAAACCAAGAACATCGCACCAAAAGTGCAACGCGGCTTCCAGGTCAGCCACGACGAGGCCGGTATGCCTGATCTGGGTGATCATTGCGCGGCCACCTCGGCGATAGCCTCACCGAGGACATCGACGCCTTCGAGCAATGCTGCGTCCGTAATCGTGAGCGGAGGGCCAATCTTGATGGATTCACGACCAGTATGCACAACCAGTAAACCCTTTTGCATGCAGAGTTCAGCCACGCGGCTTGTAAAGGGGCCATCCGCCTCGCCGCTCTGTGGATCACGGAACAACACGGCAGCGATGAGACCACGACCGAGAAGACGCGATATCCGATCCGGGAAACGGGTTTGCAGGCGCCCGAGTGCCTCAAACAACAGCTCACCCTTGCGGGCCGCCTCCGCAATCAGGTCGCGGTCTTCCATTTCTTCAATGACCGCCAGCCCCGCAGCGCATACCAGCGGATTGGCCGAATGAGTACTGCTCATGTTGCCCACGTCAGGTAGATCCATGATCGAAGCCCGACCCAACACGCCGGAAAGTGGCACACCACCGCCCATGCCCTTGCCGCAGCAGATCAGATCGGGCGTCACACCATAATGCTGAAATCCAAAAGCCTTTCCGGTTCGCCCAAAGCCTGCCTGCATTTCGTCAAAGGCAAGCAAGATGCCGTTCTTGCGGCACAGAGCCTCAATAGCTTGCACAAACTCTTCGGGATAGAACACAGCACCCCACCCCTGAAACGTTTCGAGCATGAAACCGCAGATATCCTGTGCCAGGTCTACACCCTTGTCCTGCAACTTCCGCAGTCCTTCAAGAAGAAATGCTTCAGGACTGCGCCCATCGAGTACCCACGAGTAAGGAAAGGGAATGTGATGGATATCCGCGTCCTGGTAGCCGATCCACTCCCGCTGGGCGAGATTGCTGCTCATCATTTGTGCACCGAGAGTACGGCCATGCCAGTTGCCTTCGATGCAGATGACACCGCGACGGCGTTTTCCGTGTTGCTGTCCATGCATGCGCATGAGTTTCAGCGCGCCTTCAGTCGCCTCCGTGCCGGCAGAAAGCAAGAATGCCTTTTCAAAAGGCGGGCCGGCAAATTCAATCAGTTTTTCGAGGTAGCGAGCACGCCCCTCGTTGGCGTACGCGTAACATCCGTATAGTGGTCGATCAAGCGCTTCTTTCATGGCCGCGGTCACGCGCGGATTCGAATGACCGACGTTGGCAACGAAGATAGTGGACGTGAAATCGATCCAGCGATTGCCCGCCGCATCGTAAATGCTGTAGTCCTCCGCGCGATCCCATACCAGCGGCAGTTGCCCGTGCATGGACCGCGATTCACATGCTTCGAGGCGTTCGAGAACTTCACGAGTACCGGGCGCAGGAATCGCCGTTTTGATCGAGCGGTGCGAGGTCGCTACGAGAGGAACTGTTTTTGGTACGCGGGAGAATGCAAAGGCTGCCATGGATGACCTCAATCAAAAAGTTTCCGGGTGATCAGCGGCGACTGGGCCAGCTGGAATTCAAGATGCGAAAAATCATCTTCGGTATCGACCTCGACGACCATCGGCGTTACAAAAGGAATGACATGGTCGCCATGGAGCAATCCCGCCTTGCGGACAAAGGCGCTCGACAGCACATCGACATAACCATTGGCCTGGTAAGTGGCGGGAAACTGCTGCCGTGCATTGTTGGCACTGTCGAGCGCCGTGTCTTCAGAACCCAGCCGCTTGAGCTGCCCGCCAGGCGCTATCTCAAAAGTCTTGTAGGCAGACTCGGACATTTCATGCACCGAGCGCAATGCGGTGCCATTCGTTGCACCCATAAACATTCGTACGGCGGCGTCAATCAGTTGCGGGTCACGCAGCGGGGTTGTAGGTCTGATATGCACGAGGTACTCGGGTTCGCCGCCGTTGCTCGCGAACCAATCGAGTGCATGAACGATAAAGTCATAATCTTTAGAACCATCGCCTGATATCTCTACAGGGCGCAGAAATGGAACTTCAGCACCCAACTTTCTGGCTAATTCGGCATATTCGGCAGAATCGGTCGACACGATGACTCGGTCGATGGTTTCGGATTTGAGACAGGCAGCGATCGACCAAGCCAGCAGGGAATGGGCGCCCAACTGGCGTATGTTCTTATTGGGCACGCCTTTGGAGCCAGCGCGTGCCGGAATGAGGGCTACAACCTTTGCCATCGTTAATTCTCCCTCCGAAAATAACCGGTTTCGACTAGGCCGCAAAGTATGTGCCCGATAAGGATGTGGCACTCCTGGACACGTGCGGTTTCGTGCGACGGCATGCAAATGCATTCGCAACATGCCTTAAGCTGCCCGCCGGTTGCGCCCGTCCAAGCGACAGTCCGGACGTTCAACTCAGTTGCCATTTTCACGGCCGCCAGGATGTTGGCGCTGTTGCCGCTCGTTGAAATGGCAATAAAAACATCTCCAGAGCGTGCGATGCCCTGCAATTCCCGGGCGAATACCTGCTCATAACCGTAGTCATTGCCAATGGCGCTGATGGCCGAGTTGTTGGTGCCCAGGGCCAACGAGGCCAGGGGCGCACGATCGAACATGAAGCGCGACGTGAATTCCGCGGAAAGATGCTGAGCATCTGCAAAACTGCCACCGTTGCCGGCAAAGATGACTTTGCCTCCACCACTCAGCGCTGCCAGGCAAGCCTCTGCGAGCCGGGCAACCTGTTCAAGCACGGAATCATCAGCCAGCACAATCTGCTTGACGGCTATCGATGCCTGTATGTCGGCGCGGATGGCGTCCAGTGCGGACTCCCTGCCAGTTGGGGTCACAGTGTGCCTTCCAGTTTTTCAAGAGCAATCCAGAAACCTTCACCGCCATTCTTGTGGCCTTGCCAGATTTCGGGGATAAAAGATGCATTGGGACAACCCTTGCGAAGAATTTTTCCAAGGCGCACAAAGTCAATGTCGCCTTCGCCGATTTGCAGACCTTCACCATTGAGCCCCTGTGCATCCCCGAGATGAAGATGCGCAGACAACGGGGCAATCTTTTCTGCAAAGGCATAGAAGTCAATGCCGAAGTGATTGCAGGTCAGGCGCGTGTGGGATATATCAAAACACATGCGAAGCTGCAGCTGATGGCACCATGCCACAATTTCATCAATCTTCACAAAGATGTTCTGGAAGCGTTGGCCGCCGAAATGCCACCGGTCGGGAAGTCCAACGGGTCGGTCGCACATCGTGTTCA
>ERZ1292640.206-Hain-H43-02um-R1-206-length-47451-cov-6_pt1 | contig 47451 bp, 49 predicted proteins | sample MGYA00564404_ERZ1292640 | MGnify/ENA primary metagenome ERZ1292640 (study PRJEB36523, sample SAMEA6512636) | groundwater metagenome | collected 2019-01-08 | study: AquaDiva: Metagenomics assemblies of 32 groundwater samples | reverse complement strand
CTATAACCCACTAAAACCCCGCAACCTTTGCATTTGTAAATATTTATAAATTGGTCAGGAAGGCCTGAATAAAAAATGAAGCGGGGATTTGCATGATTGGGCCATGATTTGATTATATTTAAACCTTTTCCGCCCAAATGTAAACACATGATGAAACTGTCCCAGCCTGAGCGCATGCGATGACGAGAAAGGTAGCTACTGACGACACAGCTTTTTCTTTTGGAAAAGAAAAAGTAGTGTCGGTACAAAAAGAAAAGGAATCTAATTTTGTACAAAAACGGGACCCTTTTGTTGCAGGAGGCGGAAGATGCCAAAAATATGCTAGTTGCTACGCGAAAAAAGTGCAGCCCAAAAATTCGCAAATCAAATAGGGGGTTTGGGCAATGGGTGAGAACTAAGGGGGATGTGCCCCCTTGGGTCTTACACGACAAAACCAACCGCATCCTCGAGGATCCCTGCGCCCTTGCCCCTTACCTTTCCATTCACCATCAAATCAACCGCCTCGGCAAAATATTCAAGGTATTTGAATTCACCATGGCCCTTGAATGTGAAGGGATGGGAGGAGTAGCTTTTTGCGTAAAGCGAATACTTATCGCCAAAAACGTGCCAATGGAGGCCATCTGGGGTCTTTTCGATGTTCACATCAGGGTAATTGTGCGTCTTATTGGTGTGGTAGTCAAAATAGTGCGCATGGGTGAACAATTTGAGCTTTCCAGGAAGGATTGGCGTGTAAACTGCGAAGAATTCGAAGATGCCGCCATCCTCGAAATAAAAGCGCCCCCAGTTCCAGGGGATGAATGGGGAGGTCAAGATCACCTTTTGCACATAGCACTTTCCGGAAAAGGGCTTCCCAAGCATTTTGCCCTCGAAATCAAAGAAGAGGTTGACAAGGCCCATGCCAATTGTCGGGGAAAAGGAGTTGAGGATCTCAAAGGGCTTGCCCTTCCTTGATTTGGTGATTTTTAGCGCAAACTGGTTTTTTCCGCCCTTGAAATCCATTTCATATGACGGGTACTTCCCATGGAAATCGAAATTTGTGCTTTTTGAGGAAAAGCCAAGGGAATTCTGTTCGCTTCCCTTCTCCAATTTTATGTATTCGCGGGAATTCAGGAGGACCTTTTTCTTGCCATCAAAGAGCCAGATTACCGCTGCGCATTCCATCCCCTTAAGATCCACATTCCCCTTTATTTTGAGGCGGTTGATGTCCATTTGCGATTGCGCCCTCCCAAAAGTGACAACGAGCTGCTTTTTGGAATTGGGATCGGTGAAATGCAAAAACCAGTATTCCTTGCCCAGCGGGGGGAGGCTCACAAAATCGAAGAAGAACTGGTCGGCCGCGGAATATTTCTCAAATCCCATGAATTTTGAGAGGCTATTGAAATTGCTTGAAAGGATGCTCAAAGCGCGCTTGCCGGTGGTTTTCTGGAATGCATTGAGGCGCAAGAGCTGCTTTTTCGAAAATGCAACCGAGCGGCCCATTTTTTCCTCAATTTCCCCAATTGAAACCGGAAGGAAGCGCATATTAAGTTCTCGCCCTAAAATTATTTTCCTTGTTTTAATGGGAAGGGATGACTGATATATAATATTGGATGTTTTTTTATTCAGGTTGGATTTGTTGCATTTGGGATGGTTTGATTCCAATAGCTCGGATCGATGTTAAAAATATTGGGGGCATTTCAAGAACATGGCAAGCTTGACAATAGGCATATTTGGCGACAATATGGAAAAACGCCAGCAGATAGCTTCAGCAATTGCAAAAAAGGGCAGTGCGGAGGATATCACGCAATACCAGACGGTCTATTCGGGGAAGATAATCACCGTAATCGAACCAACAAAGTATCCGGATAAGGTGCCGACCCTTGCCTACTGCGCATACCTAAGCGATTATTGCGTCGTGATAGGCGAGCAACTAAATGCCCAGCTTGGGGAAATCATTGTGACCCTTGATTTGCTTGGAAAAAAGGATGGGTGCCTCATAACAAACCTGGATTTGGGGGGCCTGATCAGGGGGACTGCGCTTGAAAAATACGATATTTTCAGCTCATTCGATGAGGCAAAGGAAAAAATATTGGCAGCGCAAAGGCATGAGTGGATGGGCCTAAACGGATCCCCTGCTGCCCAAAATGAAGTGCTTTCATCTGTCGACCATTCCTTCGAGGTAAAGGGGGTTGGGAGCATAGTCCTTGGCTTTTTGCACTCCGGCAAAATTTCCGTGCATGACAAGCTATCAGTGCATCCATCCGGGAAGGAACTCGAGGTGCGCTCCATCCAGATGCACGACCAGGATGTGAAGGAAACCAATGGTGGCGATAGGTTCGGGCTTGCGATCAAACTATTGGCAAGCAAGGATGTTGAAAGGGGCGATTTCCTGACATCAAAGGATTCGCAAGTGAAGGTGTCAAAAGAGCCCGAGGTAAAGGTTACGATGAGCAAATTCACAAGGGATTCCCTCAAGCAAAACGAGCAGATCCATGTTTTCCAATTCCTTGGGGACGCACCATGCAGATGGCAGGGGGATGAAATCGCAGGCGGGAAGGAGGGGAAGGGAAAACTTACGCTTGAAAAACCGTTCGCACTGCATCCGGATTACCCAGCATTGATTGTAAGGTTGGATGCAAAGGGGCTAAGGGTTATTGGAAAAGCGGTTTTGTAATTATTCGGCTATTGTCATTTTGGCGCCACAATAAGGCCAAGCCCGTACACCCCACCTGTTTTTTGCAAAGAGGGAAGAAATAATTTATATAGGAAGGCGCCCTTACCACTATATGCTCGAAAACTCAATACCGGTGCTGATATCACTCATAGGGCTGATTATTTTTGTTGGCTATTTGGCCTCGCGTTTTTTCGACAGGACAAAGATCCCGGATGTGCTTTTCCTTATTTTGCTTGGCGTTTTGCTGGGCCCCATATTCCATGTGCTCGATGGATCGGTTTTAATCGACCTTGCCCCGCTAATTGGCTCAATAGCCTTGATCATCATCGTGTTCGAGGGCGGAACCAAGCTCAATTTCTTCGAGGTTATTGAAGAGCTTCCGGAAAGCATCTGGTTTACTGTTGCGGTCAGCGGCTTTACGGCTATTGCAGTCATGCTTGTATTCCTATTCGGGGCCGGGTTCGATTGGATCAGGTCGCTTCTTGCGGGGATAATTGTTGCCGGCACAAGTTATGAGATAATTGCGCCCCTGGTTGCCAAGCTGACTGTGACCGAAAAGGTAAAAACGCTGCTTAACCTCGAATCGGCGCTCAATGATGTGGTTACAATCATCGGAATGGTCATAATGATCCAGCTCTTCACGCATGCAGGGGAGCCCATTTTTCCAATACAGCTTTTCATAAGCACATTTGCTATTGCAATCCTCCTTGGCGCCATTGCAGGAGCGGTTTGGCTCAAGGTTCTTGAGAACTTCAAGGGAAAGCAATTTGAATATCTGCTAACCCTGGGTTTTGTTTTCCTCCTCTACTCCGGCTCGGAGGCATTGCAGGGCAATGGCATTACATCAGTCATGCTTTTTGGGCTGATCCTTGGCAATGCGCCAGCGCTGGCAAAACTATTCAGCATAAAGGAAGATTTCGATTTGGACCCGGCAATCCGCAATTTCAACTCTGAGGTCAGTTTTTTTGTGCGGACAATGTTTTTTGTGTATGTTGGCGTGGTCATTAGTTTTGAGGATTTGACGCAGGATATCATCATAATCGCTTTCCTGATGTTTGTTGCATCGCTTATAGCCAGGTTTGCTGCAGTCCGCCTATTGACGTCAATGAACAAATCGCTTCGTGGCTCGGATTTCATAATAACCGCAATGCTCCCAAGGGGCCTTGCAACAGCCGTGCTTGCAACAATCCCAATCACCTATGGCATCAACCTGGGGGCAATACTTGAAATAACCCTCCTGTTCATGATATTTACGGACATTTTCGGGACAATTGCGGCGTATTACTTTGAGACTAAGCTTGCGGCAAGGGCATCATCGGCTTCAACGCAGATGAAAAAATGATCGGCAATTGCGCATTGGGAAAAATTATGAACAGGGTGCAATTAGCTTCAAATTATATTTTCTTCCCCTACAATTATGAAAATTATAAAAACAAAATAATAGGGGGGTTTGGGCATGCTTCCAGAAACCCGTAGTTTCTGGGCATGCTAAGAACCCTAAGGTTCTGACGCATCTCCCCCTTGGGTTGGTCAATTAGTGCGAACCGGATGCAGAGGTCATTTCCGCCGGAGCGGGCTTGCCCCCTTCCTCTTCTGTTGGCGCCGGCACTGAATCGCCCTTGTCGATTTCGGAGGCATTTTGAACGTCGAACACTTCCGTCAGGACGGTCTTCCGGAGCTCGACCCTCTTGATTGGGACGATTTTCTTGAGTATTTTGAAAAGTTCAGCGGCGCTTTTTCCATAAAGGGTATCATAAATGAATTGGCCAAAATCCTTTCCGGCAACTTTCTCCTTGAGCTCTTTTACAATCAAATTGCGCAGGATTGTTTTTTGGCGATCGCTGCAAGAAATCCCGGTGACCGCAACAGCCTTGATTGTGAAATCAACCCCGTCGCGCGATTTTGCCTCAAAAACAACATTGAGCGCATCGTTCATCCGGCGCACCATTGCATGTATGAATTCGCGGGATACCTCATGGCCGATGAATTTGGTGAAAGCGGTTTTGCCCTTGATTTCGGTGATCCGAAGCTTGATGTTGACATATGTGTGCGAAATATCCCTTGTGACATCCTTCAGGGGGATTATGATGATGCGATCCATAAGGTGCTCATCATCAACCGCAATGACCTGGGCCACCTCGACCTCGCCAAGGAATTTTGGGGCGCGGACTGCATACCAGCTCTTTGCCTTCCAGTTGTCAACTATTTTTTTTTGTGCCATTTTCCCACTCAGATGATTATTATAACTTCACAATCGCAGCCACGCCATCACTTGACTAAAAGCGCAGCCTGCACGGGATCGTACTTCCAGTTCTTTGGCAGTTTCTTGCCGCGGTAATATTTCGCAAGGCGCTTGATTTTTGCCTCGACGTGTATCAATTGCTTATTGTTAAGTTTATCCTTCTTGTTTAATGACATATGCTTCCGCATCCTAACTGCCTTCTTGATTAGGTCCAAAAGATCCGATGGATACTTGGGCGTCAAATTCTTTTCCTTTAGGATTTGTGAAATTGTCTTGCCGGCAATTAATTTAGCGGATGGGACGCCATGCTGGTCGCGAAGGATTGTACCAATCTCGGCTTCCTTGTGGCCCTCCTTGGCAAGTTTTTCAACTATTGATTCGACTTCCTCCTTTGGGACGGCAACCCACATCAGCGCATTTGAGCGCTTGGGCTTGTGGGACTTGCTTGCCCCCCGCCTTCGAGTATGCATTCTGGCCATTGATTATACCTATTCCTTTCCTGCAAACAAAATCAGCCCTAAAGGCTCATTGCAAATAGCAGGAAAAGCGATATTAGTTTCTAACTAAAAGTATATAAACGTAACTTTGAGAACGGGTTGGTTGGAAAAGATATCATGGAGACATGGACACCCCCAACGAAGGAGGGTAAAGCGGGCAAATAGCAAATTAAGCATATTGAATTGTGCATCTCCTAGAGAAAATCACGGAACCGCGCCTACTTTTTTTGGCTTGAACCTCTTGCTTATCCCTCCGAAGGCAACAAAGAGGGCCTGCAGCTCCTCATCCGAAGGGCGGGCCCTTCCAAGGACATTCTTGAATGCCGTTTCCACTTTCTTCTTGTCACGGATTTCCCCCAGCATGGAAACGGTTTCCCCAAACATCTTTTCCAGGAATTTTACCTGTTTCTTATTGGCGTGGCGGTAGTGGCTCCAGGTTTTTTTGGCAAGGAAAATTTCATAGAGCACAATTGCGCATGCGTGGGATAGGTTTAGGACCCCATATTTTCTAGTTGCAGGTATGGAAACCAAAAGATCGCACTTTTGCAGATCCGCAAGAGTTAGGCCTACCCCCTCGTTTCCAAGCACAACTGCGATTTTATCCCTCTTTGAAAACCTTCCAGCCATGTCCTTTGGAGAAACGCAGCTTTTCAGTGCATAGCCAAAACGGGGCACAACGCCGGTTGTTCCGATAATATAGTCCATTCCCAAAAGCGCAGCATCAAAAGTAGGCACAATATTTGCCTTGTTCAAAATATCCAAGGCGTGCTTGGCATATTTGACCGATTCGCCGGTGATTTTGGTCTGGGGCCTGACCAGGTATAGCTCCTTTGCGCCAAAATTCTTCATGACGCGGCAAACCGAGCCGATGTTAACGGGGTACATCGGGTCAACGAGGATTACACGGATCAAATAATTCACCATTCTTTATTATTTTTTTAAAGAATACAACTTTACCGTCCAGCCTATTATAAGTTTTATTATCGGAAGATTACGCTTTTAAAGGAAAGTAGCGTATTTAATTTTTCTAAGGCTGGGCATGAAGGGATATTGATGCGCTTAAAGCATGCATTTGTTTTGTTTGGCCTGATTTACCTATTTAATTTTGCAAGCGCGCTCTTCTCCTCTGAAAATGTGCAGACAATCGCATTTGTCTACGGCAACAAGGACGAGGCGGTGGAGGTCCCAAAGGATTTGAACCCGATTATCTACGATGGGAAAACATACTGGCACGCATACATCCAGCCCCAGGATTCGAAGGTGAAAAACCTAATCATCATTGTTAGGCAGGAGGGCGATGAGGGGATATTGGAGGAAAACGAGGGCACATTGCGCGAACTATACTCCTTGGATTACGATTTGGAATCTCTCCAAATCCTTAGGGATAGGGGGATTTCATTCCAGGATTTGAGGAACATCATGGATTCGCTCAAATTCCAGCTGGATAGCGTTGAAACGCCAATTATTGACAACATCAAAAGGCAAAGCGATGAGGATTTGACGGAAATTGACGATTCACTTTTCCGTGTGCAAAATGCCGCCGATGATGCCCTATCCCGGATCATGGAGGGCATTGACTCATATGAGACATTCATATCAAACATAGCCTACCAGGACCTTGTGCCATCCGATCTTGAGTTGATAATGGAGCGGTATGACGGGAGCGTCAATTATTTCCATGATTTTGTCGGTGCCGCCGATAAATACCAAAAGGCCGTGCAGGATAGGCAAAAAACCATTGGCGACCCCGCAGTTGCCACCGAGCTTGCAAAACTTGCCAACTTCAAGGTGAAGGATTCCGTTTTGCGCTCATACAACGCCTCCCTTGCGCTGAAAAAGAAGGAGTTTTCCGATCGGAAAATGAAGCGCGAGCGCTTTGTAAACGATACCATCTACAGCCTGCAATATAGGAAGGCCAGGACAAATGCCCAATATGCATACACCCGCGCTAAAAACGCCAAAGTCATCGATTCCCTTCTGGCGCAGCAAAACGAGCCCGCGCTAAATTCGTGCAGGCTTAGCAATGCCGACCTGTTGAAAAGATGGGACGCAATCGAGGCCGTCATGGACCCGTCATTCCCAAGGGACACATCGGCATATCTGCAGGTTCCCGAAAAAGTGGCAAAGGCGGAGGAGGTGGCGGCCAATCTAAATGATAGGCTCAAAAGCTGCATAAATGCAACGCCAAGGCCGACCACCCCCGCGCCGGAGGGCTTTGATTACAAGGGACTTTTGATGCCAGCCTCACTCCTCATCATCCTTGTCCTTGCCGCATATTACCTAAACGGCTACATGAAAAGGAAGCCCGAGGATATTGGCGAGTGATTTGAATTTGTTTATTCTGGGAAGCCATATCTTTTCCATATCGATTATTTTTATTGTTTAAGGACAAATAGATTGGCGGGCAATATTTTGCCATTTCCTTGCGCCATATAGGTGTCCTTAATAAATCGGAAAGAGTAATTTTTTCAAAGCTTGATGAATATGAATCTTCCTCCGGGAATACCCGTAAAAGTAGGGATCGATACCGCGGCAATAGATTTCCCCTCCCTTTTAAAGGAATTGAAGGACAAGGTTTTCAACGGCTACCTTGCAATCACAATCGAAGGGTCATCAGGCATCGAGGAGGGCATTGTGGTATTCGACAATGGCAAAATTGTCGCGAGCTTTTATGATTATTTCAAATACGCAAAGCAGATCATGGGCGATTTGGCATTCCAGAGGGTAATGAACGCGGCAGCCGCAAGGCATGGCATTTCAGACATATTCCAGCTCACCAACGATCAGGTGCAGCTGATACTTGCATTCAACGAGCAGGCAATTTGCCTTCCAAGCGATGCAGACATCAAAAAGCTCAAATCCGAAACTTTTTCCGCACTTTTTGAGGAGCAGGTAAAGGAGGGGGATGGCAGCGGGTCAAAAATTGAGATCATGAAAAAATTCAAATTGGGCGATGTCGAAAAGAAGGAAAAGCCGCAGGGGGAAACGGATGATGCCGATGATTTCCTGCGCGATCTATTCAAGGGAAAGGGCCAGTGATATTTTATGAGGATTATTGCAATTGCTTCGGGCAAAGGGGGCGTTGGAAAGACATCGATTGCCGTCAATTTGGGAATTGCCCTAGTGCAGCTTGGAAAGCGGGTAGTCGTAGTTGACACGGATATTTCCATGGCTAATGTAGGCATAATGCTTGGAATTGATAGGGCGCCAATCAGCCTCCACAACGTGCTTCTTGGTGAAACCAACATCAGGGACGCGGTTTATGAGGGGCCCGGAAAGCTCAAATATGTGCCCTCGAGCCTTTCGCTTGAAAGGGTTAAAAGGCTGGTTTTGGAAAAGCTGCCCGATGCGATAAAGGATTTGGAGCCGATTGCGGATATCGTCCTCATTGATTGCCCGCCGGGAATGGATAAGGTCGTGGAGAATGTGATTGCCTCCTCAAATGAAATGATTGTCGTGGTCACGCCAAATCCGGCGAGCCTTGCGGATGCGCTAAAGGTGATAAATTACGCGGGGAAGAAGGGGATGACAATTACCGGCATTATTGAGAATATGGTTTTGGGGGACAAAACGGAAGTCAAAAAGGAGGAAATAGAAACCTTGCTTTCGGCAAAGCTTTTGCACCAGATACCGGATGATGTGGAAGTCAGGAGGGCTACATCAGTGCAGGTCCCTTTTGTCATTCGAAATCCCAATTCACCGGCCGCCAGGGAGATCCGCTACCTTGCGGGCAAATTGACGGGGGAAAAGGTTGTGATCGAAACAAAGGTTAAAAAGGGATTCTTGGCATCTATTCTGGATTTGATATTTGGCAGGAAAAACAAATAAAAATAGTTAATTGGAGGGAGAAAGGGATGGATTGATCGGCAATGGGGGCGATACGCCATACCGTAATGCTGCGCCCAGGTTGCATTATTCATTTATTATATTTTTTAAAAAAAAGAGGGGATGAAAATGGTGGAAAAAAGGCCTTTTGATGTGTTGAACAATGCGCTAAACCAAAGCGTGCTTGTCAAGCTCAAGGGGGATGTTGAGATCCGCGGAACGCTTGCCAGCTTCGATGTGCACATGAACCTTGTCATTGAAAACGGCGAGGAGCTCAAGAATGGCGAGATGAAAAGGAAGCTCAACACGGTTTTGCTTCGCGGGGACACTGTTGTTTACATATCGCCGGCGAATCTGTGATATATGCATATTAGTTTTTTATTTTTCCCCGACCGGTAATCATTATGCCTGCAAGAAAAAAGCCGTTAGCGCATAATATCGGGGAATGACACCTTCCAAATTACTAGCCTATGCCGAATCGTTAGGCGCAGGATTCAAGGCACGCACTAAGCATACTCCGCTAATTTTGGGGGAAAAAGGGATATATGGATTTCCGCCACTGGGGGAACGCGAAAGGTATTTTTCAGAATTCCAACCTTTGGCAAAAAGAATGGCAGCATATTATATTTTTAGAAACCCGAATTTAGACCATCACCAAATACATAGCGTTAGCCAAGAGTACCTTTGGAGGGCCATACATACTTTCACGGAACAGGGAGTTCCAATCAATACATATGCTTTCGGGGTGATTACGAACGCTTTGCTCAATTATATAAAAAGGGATACAAGAAAAAGGATAGAACGTACGTATGACCTTCCAGAACGGAGCCTTGGAGATAGGGGCAAAGCCGCCAGCAAGATGGAAACAAGCATCGAATTGGAGGATGTGCTAGGGAAAATCATATCCTTCCATCGCTCGAACCCGAGTAAATTAACAGAAGACCATGTCCTTTCTGTTCTGCTAATAAATTACATGGATTTGACGCATGAGCAGGCAAGCAAAACGTTGGGACGTGCGCGCCAATATACGGTAAGACTATTGCCAAAAGCGCTTGAAATCATCAAGAGGGCAAAAATCCTTTAAAGTGGACTCGGCGGGAATCGAACCCGCTGTCTCCTGCATGCCATGCAGGCGTGTTACCAGTCCACTACGAGCCCAGGGACGTTTTATTTGGTTGCCAATGCTTTTTAATGTTTAACAAATAAAATCTTCTCTGCTTCGGGCCCAGAGTCGGTCGGTAAGACGTTCGCTTGACGTGCGAAAGACGTGGGGTTCAATTCGCCTCGACCTCTTTTAGAAAAAGAGCTCGACCAGAAAATGGCGAGGAACAATTCCCTATGGGCCCACTCGACACGGCTTTTTCTTTTGAACCGTGCAGACAAAGTCTGCGCGGCCCCAAAGAGCTTCGCTCTTTGCGGAGAAAAAGTAGTGTCGGTACAAAAAGAAACAGTTTAGATTGCAAACCAAATGGGTTTCTTGGCGGCGGAGCCATCGCCACCTTCTTTGGTAAAGAAGGGGGCAAGGCGTTGCAATTCCCTATGGGCCCATTTGACGCCTCCAGAATGCAGGGTGCCCATTTTACACATACCCCATTTGATATTCTGATTCTTGGGGATCAGCATTTTATATCGGCTCCTTCACTATCTTGCAACGGTCATTATGCAACAGCTAACAAAACAGTTTACGCGGGATTTTTCGCTTTATGCATGCGAGTGGTGGGCATACGGGCTTTGTGAAAAATTTGAAAAGGAGGTAGGGAGGGGCAACAGGGACTACATCATAGTATCGGATGGAAAAAGCGTCACATCCTATTACATAACTGCAGATTTCGAGTTGATGAAAAAAGCCCTTCTGGACAAGCTTGCAAAAGCACCAAAGTGGTATTATTCAATCAGCAGGAAATTCAGGGACGACATAGACCGGACAAGGGCAATACTTGAAAAAATAAAGAGGAAGAAGAAAACAAGCGGGGCTGATGCGAGGCTCCTAAAGGATAGGCACCTGCTCCTTTTCCCAATGCTTCGCCTATCCATCCTTATTCCGGCCGTCCTGGCGGAAGGAATCAAGAAAAAAGTTGGTGGAAAAATCGGCAAGGGCATAATTTCAGATGCCTATGCAAGTAGGAAATACAGTGATGGCGTCTTTGAGGCAATAGATTACCTCCTAAGGGAATTGGCGGGCAAAAAGCTGCGCATGCTAGGAAAATCCAACCATTATGCAAAATACCTTTCAGAAAGTGAATTGATTCCGCTTATGGATGGGAAAAAAATTAATTTTGAAATATTGGCCGGAAGGTCAAGGGGATATGTCCGTTGCAAAGGCAAATTATTCCCAACGAAAAATCACTTGGGGATTTTCAAGGAATGCGGCTATTCCTACGAGGAGGAAAAAACCGCATGGGGGGCAATTAGGGGAAGTGTTGCCTACGATGGTGGAAAGGTCAGCGGAAAGGTGAGCAAACTTTTTGCCATTGATGAGATCCCCAAATTCAAGCCCGGAAGTGTGCTTGTGACTCCAATGACAATTCCGGATTTCCTGCCTGCAATGAAAAAGGCCTGCGCAATTGTCACGGATGAGGGCGGAATTACATGCCATGCGGCAATTGTTGCAAGGGAGCTGAAAATCCCCTGCATCATTGGAACTAGGAATGCAACCAAATTGCTTGATGATGGCGACCTGGCAGAAGTGGACTCGCATACGGGGGAGGTAAAAAAAATTATTTTAAAAAAGTATTGAGGGCGTAAAATGCCAAGAATCGAAATGCTGGAAAAGGAGGTAAAAAAGATCAAGGAAAGGAATGCTAGTGTTGAGACGGAGAAGGCATGGGAAACAAGCCATTCAAGACGGGCACTTCTTATGGCCTTTACCTATCTGGCTATTGGCGCTTATCTGCAGGCTGTTTCGATACCCGAACCATGGCTGAATGCACTTGTTCCCACGGCTGCGTTCATGCTCTCCACCCTAACCCTTCCATTTATCAAGAAACTGTGGATTAAGCATATTTATAGGAAATAGGGAGCACGCTGTTATTTTGCCAATTTTAACACAGCATCAAGCGCAATTGGCAGTTCCACGCATCCCTCATCCCCTGAAAAATGGCCCATGCCTTTTTTTATGATTAGTTCTGCGCCCAATTTTTCCTTCATCCCATAGCCGTGCTCAAGAGGGACATACCGGTCGTTGTCGGAATTAATTGATATGAATTTTTTGCAATGGGAATTGATTGCCTTCCAATCGATTGGTTTTGAAAAAAATGAGTCGAACAGGAACATCCCTATGTTTTGAACAAGGCCGGCTACCAGAACTGCCCCTCCAACCCTGGTTTTTGGTGGAAGCGATTCGAGATATCTCAAAATTGCGATGCAGCCAAGGCTATGGCCGATAAGATAAGTGCTTGAGTCTGGAGAGCCAACTGCTTTAGCAATTGCCCTTATCCATGCATTAGATTTTGGCCTGGAAGGATTTGGCATCGCAATTGAGCATACCTCAAAACCCCTTTTTTCGAGATTGCTTTTCAACCATGGCCTCCATCCACCCTCAGGCCTTCCGTTCCAGCCGTGGATTAGGAATGCGCGTTTGACCATAATTATTATTACCTTCGAAAATTGGGGTTGGATAGAAAATATAATCTTGCTAAATCTAAATATATTAATTAGCTTTTAGGATAAATCTCAAATTGTCTGCTTCGAAAGAAGCCAAAATACAACTATCAAAAGGAACCCAATAATGAGAATTCTCCAGGGGAACTCCTCAGGCTTTTGGGGCTCTTCGATATTCATTGCGGGAAGGGAAATGGGCTTTCCAGTTGCCGCGCCTTCGCTTGAGAATATTTTCAGCATAACATCCTGCGGAAGGACATCCTTTAGGGGTTTAACCTCAAGCCGGTATGTGGCGCTAGCCCCGGGCTGGATTTGCGAAATGGTATCGAGGGGAACTATATTCAAATCGCTTTCATCGGCTTTTGCGCCAATATTGGTGAGGGGGGAATTTCCGGTGTTCCTGATTGTAAGCGTGATGATTGCGGATTTGGTAATCGTCCCTTCCTTTAATGGCTGCAAGGTATAGGAATAATCAATTCCGCGCCTTGCCTCTTCAACAACCAAATCTACTTCCTTTGTTGTGATCTCGGATCCGGATTTTGCAGTAATTTTCAATTTGTAGCTTCCAACGCTTAGGGGTTTTATTGTAACATAATATGGCGCGCTTTTGCCGGCCTTGATTGTTGCCTTGCCGGTTGCAATTTTCACCCACGAGGAGGAAATGCCGGTTATCCCAATTTCGGAATCAGCCGCATCCGTCTCCCCTGGATTATTCGCATTTATTATGAGGATTTTATCGGCGCCAACTATTGCATTAATCTTGCTTGGAGCGTCGATTTCAAGGATGCCCTGCCCATCCCTTGCCAAAACCTCAAAGGGCATGCTTGCGGAAATTGAGGAGGCGGTTTTTGGCCGGATAATCACATTCGCAACCTGCCTTCCTACGGGGGTTGCGCAGGATGTTTGGACAATGTAATTCACAATCTGGATTTCACCGGGCGCAAGGGAAAAGGTTTCCGGCTCGATGAACGAATTTGCCTTCACAAGGGGTTTTGCCTCGATTGCATATTCATCCTTGAGGGTGCCGATGTTCCTAACCTTGAATTTGAATGAATCTGTTTCACACCTAGTAACGGATGCATCAACGGGCTTTTCCACCGCAACATTGCTTAACCCCTCCACCTCATAGCAAAATTCCTTTTGGAACAATAAGAACCCCAGGTACTTTGCCTCCAAAATGAAGCGATAAATTCCAAGGGGCGTTGTTTGCGGCGGGAAAATGGTCAGGTTGAAATAATCGCGCTCGCCGGGCGCAAGCTCGAATTGGCGAAGAGGAAGCCGGGTGGAACTTAGCGCATCCGCATCCCCGGCCATTGAGAGGGTAAAGGGGCCCCTTAATTCTCCATCGTTTCGAACGCCAAGCTCGAATTGCCCTCTTTGGGAGTGCTTGACGAATATGCATTCGAGAGGCGGGTTTATGAGGCGCAAATCCGCGGTTTTGGAAATCGAGCGCAAAGTTATAGGGAAAATGAATTCCTTTGTGCAGCAAGAGGATGTGGCTGAAAGGCGGATCACAACCTCAAAATCACCTGCGGGGGTTCCAGGAGGCAAAGTTATGCCCGCCTTCACTATTTTTGTTTGCCCCTTCAAAACCTTGAAATCGGACTCGGAAAATGATACCCCGTTCCCAAATGGATTGGATGGCGCATCAAGGCTCCCTACAATTTCCTCGCCAAGATCATTCCTTATTGTGATTTCGTAAGTGGTTTTTGTCCCCGGAAATACCTGCCTTAGCCCGGGGGGTGAAATGGAGGCGGAAATGCCGGTTTCGGCACTCACTGTGGGCTCGCCGTTTCCCACATCAAGATGCAAAACGTAGGATTCAAAGCAGCCGGAAGAACCCAAATCCGAACTTGCCTCGATTGGAAAATCATAACTGCCGGCTTTTGCCGATGCAAAAAAATTGAATACGGCATCCTCATTGGGTGCAAGCGCAACAAAGCTGGAATCAAAATAAGTTTCGGCAATGCCAAGGTAATTATTGGTTGAGGAGATGTAAACGTTTTGGATGCCGGGGGCATTGTTCTTAATTGCAATCGCAAATATTGCCTGCGTGCCTTCCGTGACCTTGGCGGAAGTTATGGGCTCAATTTGGAGAAAAGGGCATTCGGCTAAAACCGGGTTTAGCAGCAGCCCTAAAGTTGCCAAAAATAGCCAATATTTCATGGTTTCATTATGCCGCCCCATATTTAAAATCATTCTTTATAGCCAAATGAAGCGCAAGATGCAAGGAAAGTAACGTAAATGCCCGAATTTGGGAACGCACCTTCTTTTACAGATGGATAAAATTCAAATTGGGATGGAAAGTATTTGCAGAAGGGCTGATAAAAATATTGACAAACCCGTCGGATAAATGTTTGCCCTATTTTTTCCATAAACCGCCATCCTGCCCAAAGGGTTTATAAAAGAGTAAACGTTTTAGTAGCTAAAAAGTTGGTTTTATGGAACTCTTCGAGCTGATCCTATTCATCCTGCCCGCATACATAGCTAATTCCGCGCCGGTTTTGCTCTCGGGAATGGGGCCGCTTGATTTTGGCGCAAATTTCCCGGATAAGCGGCGAATACTTGGCAATAGCAAGACGATTAGGGGGACAATCGGGGGAATAATAGCCGGGTTTGCGGTTGGCGCAATTCTCACATATACCATGCAAAGCTATTTGACGCAAATCATGGATCCAAGCCAAAAGCTCCTCATAACCGCATTAATGGTTGTCGGGGCAATATTTGGCGATTTGCTTGGGAGCTTTTTCAAGCGAAGGCTGAATATTGCGCCTGGAGAACCCCTATTTGTAACCGACCAATTGCTATTCATCCTCACGGCAATACTTTTCACATACATTGCAAAAGGATTTTACCTCTCGATTGGCGATCTGGGGACGGTAATCATCATCACACTTGTGATGCACATACTAGCCAATGTGATTGCCCATAGGCTTAATTTGAAAAAGGTCCCGTGGTAAAATCGATGGAATGGAAAATGCCCCTAAGAGCGGCCGAAGCTTCATTCCTCCTAAAATTCCTATCCATATTCTCCTGCCTATTTTTGCTCCTGAAAATAACCCCCATGCAGCCGCTTTTGGAATGGATTGCTGGATTCGAATTTGGGCTTTTGAAAATGTGGGGAATAAGTGGGGCGCTTAATGGCAATGCCATAATTATCGGAAGTGTCACAATTGAAATTGTCGCCGAATGCTCAGGCCTATTCATGCCAATCCTCCTGGCAGCGCTTTTGTGGTCGACAAAAATAAGCAACTCGAGGAGGGTTAAGTATTTGCTGGCATTTTCGCCGCCCTTATTCTTATTCAATTTGGCGAGGCTATACATTACAATACTGCCGCTTGCAATTGCGCCCGCCTGGTTTACGCCGATACACGTATTCCTATGGTTCCTGGATTCGGCAATTGTGCTAGCGATTTGGATGAGGGCTCAGGGAATTGGGCTAAAAGAGCTGGTGCGCCAAAAAAAATCGGGGAACTAAATAATTGAGGGATCAGTCAAAATGCGAGATAGGATTAAGGCGAAAAGGGCGCCATTAGAAGGGGCAATCCCCCTTGCATTCATTGCAATCCTGGCAATTGGCATATTGCTTGGGATAAACCTGCCCCGTCAAAAGGAAGGGGATAATTCGGATTTGGAAAAAGGCGAATCTGCAACTGAAAAAACATTTCCATCTAATGATCCCGCTGCCCCAAAAAAATCCACAGTTCTGTCAATTGCAATTCCCGCAGTAGATAAGGATGGCAACGGGGCGCTTGCGGAAATCATAGCGGATTTCAACCCCGGATCTGGAATAACATCAATCGAGGTAAGTACTGGCCTTCCCCTAATCAGCCCCGAAACCCAAAAATCCCTGATTACAGCGGTTAATTTAGCAAGGAAAAACGCCCGTAAGGGAGGCGGCGCAAGCACGGACATTTCATTCAAGATAATAGGCGGATCGGAGATCGTTACAGGAAGGAGTGCCGGAGCTGCAATTGCGGTTCTGACGCTGGCAGGCCTTGAGGGAAATAAACTCAAAAACAACATCCTGATTACGGGAGCCATCAACGAGGATGGGTCAATTGGGAGGGTTGGCTTCATCGAGGAGAAGGCAACTTCCCTGAATGGGACAAACTACACGACGCTAATTGTTCCCATGGGTGAAAAAATAACATCCGCCCCGGCTGGAATTAAAATTATCGAGGCGGGAAATTTTTCGGAGGGTTTTGCACTAATGACAGAATGAATTTCAATTGACCTCATTTTTGCCCCTGAAGTTCAAAAAGTTCAAAAATCTCAGATTCCGTTGTCGCATCCTTAGGACCCTTGTCTTTCCTAACGGAAACTAGCCTTGGGAACCTTAGCGCAAAGCCCTCATCACCTACAAGTCCCTTTCCTGCGGAATGGGTCGGGGACCTGGAAATCTCATCCGCATTTACTTCTATTACTATTTTTGGCTTGACCCAAACATCGGGGGTGATTTCCGATTCCACGGATGCGGGCTTTTCTTTAAGTGAAATCCCCTCAAGCTCCTTTTTGAACTGCCCCATCTCCTCTTCTGAAAATCCCGTCCCCACTTTTGCGATGCTCTTGTATTTTTGGGATCCGGGGTCATATATTGCGGTAAGCACGCCCCCAAACTCAAATTGCGCCCGTTTCCCCTTCCCGTAGTAATAACCGATGATCACAACATCGAACGTGTCCGCAACCTTCCCGTAGCTTTTCTTCATCTTGATCCAGGCAAACTTCCTAGCGCCCGCAGTGTAGGGGGCATGCAGGTCTTTGGCAATGATCCCCTCAAGCCCCTCCCTAAGGCTTAGCTCGAAGAAATTCCGGAGTTCAACAGGCTTTTTTGCGATGATGCGGCTTGCCATTTGGATAACTTTGGCATCCTTTGCGATCAAGGATTCGAGCATTTTTCTCCTATTTTCATAGGGTACATTTGTGTAGTCAATTCCTTGGGCAAAGAGCAGCTCGAATGCGAAAAGGCGCAAAGGGACGCTTAAGGCCATCTGCGAAATATCATGCTTCCTTTTCCTTTGGATGGTTACCTGGAATGGGAGGAATTTATTCTGCTTGGCATCAAATGCTATTGCTTCCCCTTCCAATATCGCATCCTTTGCTAAGAATTCCTTTTGGATTGCCTTGACCAAATCCGGGAACATGTGCGTCATGGGCTCTTGCTTGCGGGAAAATATCATTACCTTCGATCCTGATTTGTGTATTTGGAGGCGGAAACCGTCATATTTGCCTTCAACCGAGCAATCGCCTAATTTTTCAATTATCTGCTCGGGCGTCAATAGCCGCTCGGCAAGCGCCGGCCTTATTGGTGAAAAAAGCCTCGGGGAAATTTTTTCCAGCAAGGCAATTTTTCCTTCAAGGACATTTTCAGCCACCTCCCCAAGGTCGCAGCGCATGTTGAAAGCGCGCTCAATGATCGCCTTGTATTTCTTTTTTTCCTCCAGGATCTCGAGTGTTATTTCCGTTTTTGCTCCTTTAACTGAGGCTGCAAGAAAATCACCGGCAACATTCCCCAGTTTTGAGGCGATAATTACCTCCACCCCCTTCTTTAGTGGAAAAATCCCCTCCAATTCTCCATTTGCCAAAAAACAAATGGTCGAAGCCTCTCCTTTTTTTGCATCCCTATCGCTTCGAAATTCCGGCGAGATACCGGAAATCGGGATGCTTTTTCCATCGAAATTCAGGTGGGTCCCGATAGCTGCAGCCCTCAGTATCCAATAAATTGCAAGCGAATCAATTATCGTGGATTCGCCAACGCCCAATCGAAGGCTTCCCTGGACAAAACGGATGACGTGCTTTGCCTCAATTGGTGAGGCATTGGTCAAAAGCTCGGATAGGAGGTTTATTTTCTGGTCCTGCGAGCCCTCGCCCGATGCAGTTGCAATCCGAAGGAAATTATCATATACCTTCCTAGTGGTCAAATCCTCATGCAATAAGGATGATTGGGCTTTTTTTGAAAGAAGGATTTGGGCGCTTGCCCCAAGATCGCCCTCCTTGCGGTAAAGCTCTTCGATTTGCTTAATGCTGCTGCCCGAAACCCTTGAAATTGCATTCTGCGCTAGCTTATCACCAATGCCAAGCTGGATTCCCTGCGATTCCGGCACTAGTATCCCTTGGCAAAGGTATGTCAGATGCCTAGCGTCAGCCGCATTAGAATTGAAGTAGACTTTTGCAAGCTGGGATGTCAGCTGCAGCCTGGAGGCCGTCTTTTCCATAATCTCAAAGACCTGCGCAAGTTCTAGGAATTGCATGGTATCAGTTAAGGTGCTGCAATTAAAATAATAGCCCTCATTAAAATAAAATATGACTTTTGAGCTAGAGTTGGTCAGGCATAAAGGAGAGCAGCACCTGGCATTAAGACTGCCCCATGAAATTTTAGCCCATCAGGTTGAAGGAGCCAAGCTCGAACTAGCTATAGCGATCGATGAAGCAATGCATCAAATGGGCCCAAAGGCAGATGGCCAGCAGATTAGTAGGTTTGAGGGAAAGGGCGGCAGGCAAATTATCGGCGTTGGCAATGCAGCCCAAAGGGATTTCCGAATATTTGGGTTGGCGGATACGATTCAACAGCACACCTTCGGCGATAAGCTGCGCATAATAATAAAGGTTGGGGATTCGATTAGAGATGTTAACCATCCGTTCGTTCAGAATGTTGAAGGGGCACTTTCGAAATCTAAAGCTATGGAAGCTCTGAGAAAAATTTATCCGAAATGAGCGCTACTCCTTAAGCCACTTCTCCCACCACTGCGAATAGAGGGAAAGCATCTTCGAAAAAGAGCCCGAAAGGCGTAGGGGCGCATTCTTTTCGGATGGCTCGATTAGGCCCGATTTTTGAAGTGAAAGGACAAGCATGTAAAGCGTGCTCTTCTTGGCGCCGAGCTTTTTTTGCATCTGGATAAAGGTGGTTTCACCCTTTTTCAACTCCTCAAGCACCTGGATCGTCAATTCTTTTTTTGTCTGCGAGAACGCAAATGAGCTGGTAATGAAATTATAGATTGTGAATTGGTTTGCCAAAATCTTTTCCGAATCCTTAGCATCAATTCGGAAATAGGAAAATGCCTGTGACTTCTGCTTGTTGTAGTGCTCGCGGGTTTTGCCGCTTCTTTTGGGCTTTGTTGTGCTTTGGGCGGAATCAGCCTGAGGCGACGATGCCTTTGCAATATCCGCCTGACCTTTTCCATCCATTATTTGACGTCACCTTAAACCGCAAAGAAAAGCCTTAGGGCGTCCCGGACCCCCGGAGCTAGGCCGAATACCGTTATCAGCACCAACACGTAAACATGTTCATCTGCGCTTTCAGCCTCCTTCCTTAAAGCGTAAATGATTGCGAGGGCAAAAATAAGCTTTACGAAAAAGAAGGAAAGGGGCGTTCCGAAAATCCCAAATATTGCATTTGCAACAACATGCTGCTCCGAATATCCCCCCATGCCAACCCCGACAAATGTTGCCGCGCCATCCAAAACCTGGGAGAAAAGGGTTGTGCGCTCAAGGTTTTTGTAGAGGGCATTTTCCCGCTTATTGTAAATTTTGGATTTGATAAGCTCGAATGCGAGAAGGCCAAGGCTGGCAAGGAGCAAAATTGCGGCCATGAACGTGACTTTTTCTAAGGTGATGCGGGAAAGGCCCCAAAGCGCCAGAATTGCAAACAGTACTGCGGATAGGCCAATTCCGGAATTTCGTATTTTTTTCATCATCACTTCGTGGTTTTCTTTTGAGGATGATTTGGCAACCAAATAGATTACTCCAAGGATCAGGAACATCAGGATGTAAATTCCCGGCGTTATGAAGGGGTAAAATGTGATCCCTGCAACATTCAGGCTGCGTGGCAATATTTCCGCATCCTGAATCACGCGCATTATCGCGCCCATGAAAATAAAGGGCAAAACGGCCCAGTAGAATTTTGGGTCGATTGCAATTTTCCTTGAACGGATGTATTTGTAGGCAAGGAAAGCGACAATAAGTGCAATTGCCGCGTAAGCAGCGGTGTTATAGGTATTGTATGGCGGGTAAAGGTCGGGGAATTGCATTGGCTTTACGAAAAATTCATCTATAATGTCAACCATATGGCATGAAAAGGCAAGGCAGATTTAAAAGAGTATTCCTGTTAATTTGCTCTCGGGATAGATTTGATTGGCCAAATTAGGGCGAAATAGACGGCATTGGGGGGGGGAGGAATTCAAAAGGCCGCTTTATTGGAGGGATATGGATGCTTGCGCTGAAAGTGTCATTCAAGGATGCGGAAAAGATGCGAAGATTGCTCATTGAAAAAGCGCTTTTCGATTCAAAATTTGAAATTGCAAAGGATACTGATTCCATCTATTTTCCAATAGTGAAAAAGTTTGCCATTCCCGAAGGGTCGATAATCGTCAGCAAGGCCCTTGCGCTTAGGGAAGGAAAAAAGGATTGGAAGGGAATTTTAATTGAAAGGAAGATTCTAACAAAAAAGGAATCGCAGGAGATGGCATCCTCATTTGATTCCATGGGAGGAATTGCGGTCATGGAAATTCCCGATGGGCTAACGCATAAGGAACGCAAAATAGGCGCCATTTTCCTGGAATGCCACCCAAATTTCAAAACGGTTGCAAAGAAAACCTCCGCAGTAAAGGGGGAATTCCGCGTGAAGGGTTTGAAGGTCATCGCAGGTAAAAAATCGCTCGTTACAACATATAAGGAAAGCGGCGGCTCTTTTGAAATCGACCTTGGAAAGGTGTATTTTTCCCCAAGGCTTAGTTTTGAGCGGGAACGGATCGCCTCGCAAGTAAGGAAGGGGGAAAATGTTTTGGCCCTTTTTGCCGGCGCTGGCTTTTACCCGGTAATTATTGCCAAAAAACAGCCAAAATGCAAAATCGTTGCAATCGAGCTAAATCCCATCGGTGTAAAATTCATGGAAAAGAATGTCCGGTCAAATAAAGTGGAAAATCAAATTAAAGTTATTGAAGGGGATGTAAAAAAAGTGCTTTTAAAACCAAAATTCAAAGGATGGGCAAGCAGGGCGATAATGCCGCTTCCCCACCTCGCTCACGAATTCCTAGGGGATGCGATCAATTCCACTGCGAAAAACGGAATCATCCATTTCTATCACATACCAAAAGGCGAAATGCCCGATGCGTTTGGGGATGCTGGGAAAAAGGTTTTTGCGGCATGCAAAAAAGCTGGAAGGAAATTCCGCATAATTTCAAGGCGCGTGGTCAAGACGTATGCGCCGCATGTGGATGAAGTTGTGGTTGATTTCAAATTAACCAATTAAATTTGGATATTCCGCACGGGTACAATATTTGAGCCCAATTTCGCCAAGTGTCTAATTTTTTGTTGTCGCCAATAGAACGACAAATTAGTATTAAGGGGCTTAGCCATAACCCTATTGGAGGTAAAATAGATGGATAGCGCGTCAAAAACGGGTGATATGCATGAGCCTTTTCGAGGATGTGAACACACCCACGTGGCATCAGGGAGCGCCGGCAGTTGCAGTGCTGTTTGCATTGCTGGCACTTGGAGGGGAAGGGGTGGCAGGCGGCCTTGCGCAGGCTATGGTGAATCCGGCAGTGCTGTTTTTGCTGGTTGTTATTGCGGGAACCACAATTGTAAAATAATGGGGGGTATGCCTTTGATGCCAATTTAGCTTGAGCCATAATGGAAACAGAAAAACCCCGCCCATTTTTGATCGTTCCATTCCCGCATATTTTCCCATCCTTTGTAACGGATTATATTACTTGCTTCCATTCGAATAGCATGGCATATGCAATTGTAACCGGAGGCTCGAGGGGAATTGGCCTGGAGATTGCAAAACAGCTAGCCGGCAGGGGATTTGACCTGATTTTAATTGCCAGAAACGGGGCGGATTTGGAAAAGGCAAAAAAAGGCATAGAGGCTGAATTTGGGACAAAGGCAACAATCATCCCGAAGGATCTTTCCAAAAGGAATGCGGTTGCAGGAATACATTCCCAAATAAATAAAATGAAAATTAATGTGGAAATCCTGGTGAACAACGCGGGTTATGGGGATTATGGGAAATTTGGCGAGATCCCATGGGAAAAGCTCGAGGGCGAAATGGAACTCAATAATGTTGCGCTTGTGCACATGGTGAAATTATTCCTGCCCGAAATGCTTGCACGCAAATCGGGAAAAATACTTAATCTCTCGTCGACTGCAGCCTTCCAGCCGGGGCCCTTGATGGCGGTTTACTATGCCACAAAGGCATTCGTGCTTTCATTTTCGCAGGCACTTTCCTGCGAGCTTGAAGGATCGGGAGTAACTATTAGCGCCCTTTGCCCGGGAGTCACAAACACCCTCTTCAATGCACGGGCGGGCCTTGGAAAATCAAGGGTTACGGAAAACGCAATGATGGAGCCGGATTGGGCCGCAAAAATCGGCGTCGATGGGCTATTTGCAGGAAAAAGAGTGGTAATTCCGGGATTGAGGAACAAAATCGGGGCTAAACTCGTACGCATTATGCCCGAAGGCATTGTTTTGAAAGCGGTAAAGAAAATAATGGAAAAAAGGAAGAGGGCGGGTTAACCGATAGGAAGGCATAGGAAAAAATTAATGAAACTGGCCCGCCATTGATTCCAATCCGCAATTATTTTTATGGCGATGTCTTGTTCAGGATGTAGATGTTTGCAATGCAGCCATCCCTGATGCCGGTTATATTCAGGAATTGGCAAAGGGTACTATTGCCAAGTGCCAATGCCACATCACGGATGCAGGTTTCCTTTCCGATCAGATTTGCAGTAGTGACATTTTCGCAAACGGAAAGCGTACGGTTAATGCGCGCAAAATCGGCGTAGCACGAATCCCGTACGGTTGGTTCCTCGAAATAAAAGCACCGAGTAGGGAGGGAATAGGTGGGAATGAAAAAATAGTTGCATTCATCCTTCGAAATGGAATTTGCTATCCTTGCGCAAAGCGCTTGATCATGAAAATTGACCGCCATCAAAGAATAGCAATCATCCCTGGCCTTGCCACCAATCAAATCGCAATAATCCAACTTTTTGGTCCGGTTGGCAATATCGAAGATGCAATCCGTTTGCAACTCATTTGATGCCCTTTGGCAAAGGTATGGGTCCAGGGTTTTTCCTGCTACTGCCGCAATGCATTTTTGCCGATTGCCATCCACGGGAATCAAATTGCATGGGAATGAGCTATTTGTTGCAAGCGCTTCGTTGAGGAAACATGCTGATCTTTTTGTTGGCGCAGATAGGTCGCAGCCATTTGCCATGGAGGAATTTACCGCACTATCCTTGCGGCAATACCCCTTCAATTCGATTGAACGGATCCTTTCGCATGTTGCTACGTTTTTCGAATCACGTGCATTCAAATAATAGCAATTGTCCCTAACATCATCATCCCTGATTTTGAAACATGTGGATGGATTCCTGGTGGAAATCGATATGTTTAGATAGCAATTGTCCTTCCCGCCGGAGCCATCCATATGCATCCTGCAAGGATCGGGAGCATTGAATAGATTAGGCAGTTTGGCAACTACGGAAGGAATTGCCGCCACTGCATCCGAAATCTTGATTTTGGGGGAAACTGCGATGCAGCTTAGGAGAAGTAAAACCCCGATCATGGCAATCCAAAGGAGGCGCATTGACAATTTCACCAAAAACCATACGGAAAACCGCATTATATACGTGGGCGATTGGCAATTTTACTTAATAAAATGGGCGAAACCAGCAATTGCCAATGCGAAAGATTATTCAACGGGAGGTTCCTTAGATTTCCATGGCCAAAATTCTTCCCCTTCTGCTTTTCGCATTCATATTATTGGGCATCGGGTGCGTCAAAAATAATCCGTCGCCAACTTTAGCGGCGTCGCAAACCCCAACATCCTCCATCGCCCCAATAAACGAAAACGATCTGCCTTGCGCCCAGCGCGATTTGGCTATGAGGGATTCATGCTACCTCCAGGATGCCCAGGATTTGAAGAACGCCAATGGCTGCAATAAAATCCAAAATGCCAAAATTGCTTCGGAGTGCTTTGCCTATATCGCCAAGTATAGCAAAATTTACGACATCTGCGAAGGCATCCCCTTTGATTACCCCAAATTCGAATGCATCACCGAAGTTGCAGTTGCAAAGGAGGATGCTGCAATCTGCTATAAGATACCGGAAACCAATGCAAAAAACGCCTGCCTTGCAAAATTTGCCGATCCTTCCAGGGATGCGTCAAAATGTGAAGCCATAATCCCGGCCGCAAAGAAAAACTCCTGCCTCCTTGAAATGGCGCTAAGGCTAAGCCAGCCCACGGTTTGTTCCAGGATGGAAGGCCAAATCGATCGCGACCGCTGCAGGCAGGATATTGCCATAAGGATGAATTACCTATCGATATGTGATGAAATTGAAAACGCCGACCGGACGAGCAACTGCTACATCAGGATCGCAACTTTGCGAAATGACACATCCATCTGCGAGGGGATCCAAGAGCCGCCCGAAGGCAAATCGCTATGCTATTCCAATATGGCAAATGCCACAAACAACTCAGCGCTTTGCGCAAAAGTGCCAATTGAAACATATAGGGGGTATTGCTATGGAATGTTCGTAACTGGATATGAGGAGAAAATCTGCGCATCCTATAGCCAGGAATACAATCCGAATACAGGATGCCAAAGGATAATGAAATCCAAATTCAACCCGGAAAAATGCACATCCGATATCGGCGTACCTGAAACCGTGCCTGGAGGCTACTGCTGGGTTTGCAGGATAAAGTGCGCTGCTTAAGCCCAAGGATAATGGGTTTTCCTGCCGCCCGAAATTCAATTCACAAACCAGATTGCTTGGAAAAAAGGTAAAAAATATGGCAATATTATTCTTCTTATGATGGCCTATCATGACAAATCGTTTGAGGAGGTGGGTAATGGAAAACGGGTCGATTACTCCAAATCCCCCAAATCAAAGCACTTAACTTCAATTCCTTCGAACCCGGTTATTTTCTTCGAGAATGATTTTGCGAAAACAGCATAACTATCCGTCCTTTTTTGCTTAGTCCAATGGAATTCGGCCGTTTTCTCCCTTAACCGTTTGCAAACTTCCATCGCATCAACATTATCCTTCCATTTGCACTCCGCAAACAGGAATTTCATTTCCGGCTCGTTGATTGCGACAATATCAATTTCCTCGCCTTTATCCCACCATTTGCCTATTTTTGTGAATTTGAAAGTGCCATTATTCCTGATTAGATACTGCTTTGCAACCTCCTCGAAAATAAATCCAAGGTATGCGGAATACTCCTTTTTGACCTGATTGGTGTCAAATATCCCCGATTCAATGCTGCTCAAGTTCGGATAAATGAATTTGAACCAGAATTTGAGGAAATTGTCCTTAAGATAATAGCGGCCCAAACGGGACTTCTGATTCTCGGTTATGGGAATTTCCCGCTTAATCAAATCCACTTCAAGCAGATTTTTCAAATAGGGGCTTAAATCCGTCCGTTGCACCTTGATGAAGTCCTTGATTTCGTTCACTGCCGTTTTGCCGTTAGCAATCGCCTCCAATATCAGCTTATAGGTGCTTGGATTGTCAAATTCGTATTTCATCAGGAAATCTACTTCGTCCCTCAAAAAAGTGCCTTCCGATTTTGCCTCGTTTTCCAGCCACTTCCAAAAGCTTTGGTCGATTTTCACCAAATAGTAGGGGATGCCGTCTGCGAAGCTGAAAATTTCAATTAGTTCGGTTTTCGTAGCTTTTGGAAAAAATTCGCCCAAATCAAAAAATGAGACCGCTTTAAGCTTGATTGAGGCGGTTCTCCTGCCATAAAGGGGGCTTTGGTAGCTTAAAACCCGGGAGTTCATCAGCGAAACCGACGAGCCAAGCAAAATCAGCTTAAGTTTCGAGTGTTTCAGTTTCGTGTCCACTACCGCCTGAAGAGTGCTTACAATATTCTTGTTCTCCTTAATCATATTCTGAAATTCATCAATTATGACGACTTCGGCTTTATCCTTCAAGTAATCCAGCAATACCTCGAAATCAGGCCTCAATTTCGCCATCGCCGGGTCAAATTCGATGCATGTGGAATAAAAGCGCTCGAGGTTCTTTTCGGTTGTGGCAAGGTAGTAAAGCCTTTTCCTGTCCTTAGTCGTATGAAGCACAAGCTCCGTTTTGCCTACCCTGCGCCGGCCATAAAGGATAAGGAGTTCAAACTTAGGGCTATCCAGCAGTTTTCCTATCTCCTCCTTTTCCTTCTTTCTGTCGTAAAACGCCATGCCAATCACTTTTGTATAATTGAGATTAGTATAATTCAAATTATACTATTTAAACCTTTTGATTATGACCAGAATATATGCATTAAGCCATAGTTATGGGCTAATTGCCAGTTAGCAGAAACGGGCAAAAGTGCTAATTACTAATTAGCGCCTTCTGAAGGGTGCATCGGAACTAGGAAGGGAAAGCCTTTTGAAGGATTAAAGGGTAGATTTGAGATATGAAAAGATTGCTGCTGATTGCGGTTTTGGTGGTTTCGCTGATTCTGATAGGTTGCACCAGCCAGACAAATCCTTCGCCAATTCCTACGGCAATAAAACAAAAAATCTTGGTGCCGGAAACAGAAGGAATGCAAATCGGCGAGTGGAAGTTGGATGCAGGACGAATTCGGAAATTTCAGATGCTACATTAAAACAACAGATGGAGGGAAGGAATGCACGGATTCCAATCAATGCCAAACACAATGTATAAGCAATTATGAAAACGAAAAAGTAGGGCACTGCGACTCAAATTATCCTTTTTCAGGCTGCGCGTACATATGGGAGAACGGTAAAATAAGGGGGCAAATGTGCTCATAAAAAAAATAAAAAAAGCCATTTTCTCAATGACCTATCATCATGCTCTTTTTGAAGAGTTGTGTCATGCGAAAGTTATTCTATTTCTCAATCTTTACCTAGTAAACCCAGGGAAGAGCTAATATTAATCAGTTATCCGTTATAAATCAGGGATTAGCATGGATCCGTTCTACATCCATATACCTTCCGTAAGGGCAGAAATAATCCCGACTCTATCAAAATGGTTTGTACATGCAGCAGAGGCAAAGGGGATAGGAGAATCCGGGTTTAACCAAATAATAAGAACTCAAAAAGAACCATTGCTTGGGAGGCAGCTAAAAAAAATAGCCAGCCATTTGAAAGAAAGAGGAAGCGCTAGTGCAAGTGAAGATTTTAACGCAGATATTCACTTTGTCATTGCAGATAATTCAGCTTATTTTCATGAAAAACCCATTGCTGAAACTCACACTCCTAACGCAGTACAATTGTCCAATTTGCTGAACAATATTGGCAATAGTCATGGCATATTCGTGCATATTATTACACCTGCGGAAATGGAGATGATAATGCCCCCAAAAAAGGAAATTTTATCAAGGCGACATCCTCTATTTCATGCGGATACAAAAGGCAACGTGAAAACATCACCAGGGGCGGCGACTAATATCGCGCTTTCGTACATTAGAACATATCATCCCACAAGGTACAAAGGAAGGGCGTATTTCCTTCGGGTTGGCGATGATACATACCCCTCATTACGTAAATCCTATGGAAATAGGAATTTTTTCCTTGACATGAAGGATCATATTGAAGGTCGAAAATCACAGAATATAAGTGGCAAATATAACGGATATAATGATAACAAAGGCGTGAGGGTTCGCCCAAATCAAGGGACATTTTCTAGGTTCATTGTTAGGCATCAATACCCTGCGGATATGATTTATTACCAAACAGTAGGCGATGAAGATGCAAACTATACTACTCGCCCGCATAAAACATATTTCACGCCAAATTACATGTATCATGGGGGCAGGACAACAACACTTAAAACGAGGCCCTATAAGGATACTTTCGGAGGATATGTAAAAATTTGGCAGGATTCTGTAGAAGAAGTTAGACCAGTTAAAGCCGAATTCATTGATGCCGTAATGGCGAAAAATGGCATAGAAAAAGGAAAAAAGTAAAAAATAGAGGCGGCACTACCCACCTCCTCAAGCTCAGTGACCTATCATGACCGACCTTTGCGACTCAAGCCTATGCAGCCGGAACTTGTAGAGCTCCCAGAAATATGTCGCAGCGCCAAGGGCGACTACGCCGGCAACCGGAACTACGAAGAGCAAGTAAAGGCCTGCAATCGCTGAAATGACGGCATAGCCACGGAACTTGATGGCCTCCTTCCATATGTCAAGGAATTTTGAGAGGTAATCCCACCTGGTGCTCATCTTCAGGAACGGCTTTTTGGCATCCGCTAGCACCGAAGTCATTTGCACCGGAGGCATGTTATCGTCCATATCAATCACCTAATTCAACAATCCACAAAACTAATACATTCACCTAATTTCTCAATTCACCTGAATTTTGCAGCGCTGTTTGAATACCTGCTGTAGAATACACGCTCCTTTTCCCCGGAATCTTTCAGGGGATTGAAAGCTTCAACGTTTTTCTGATCCTTTTTTTGTGTCATTTTTATCACTTTTTGCTTTTTTCTAGTTTGTCGAGATAAGCGCCTTGCTCTTCCACCAATCAACCGACCATGTCCTTGCAAGCTCCTTTTCGCTCCAATAGTAACCCACAAGGTATGCGAACAAACCCGCAAGGTAAACGTTAATCGTAAGCGCAAAAAGCATGATCGCAAAGCAAAGCCACGCCATGAAATACGCGCGGTAAACCGCTCCAGGAGCGCCGTTCTTGTAATTCTCATCAAACATGTCATTCATTATTTCAAGCCTGGTTTTGACCATCATTGAATTGACGCCCTTGCCATCCCCCTGGGTGTCATTGGCAGTCATTGGCATGTACATTGGAAGCAAGCGCTTTCCTTCTTCCTCTGGCAGGTGGGTCTGATGCTGTGTTGACCAGGGCCGAAGGTTATCCGCATTGTATGGCGAAAGCCCCTCTATCTGGTGCGTCATGTACGGTTCGCCGGTGTGTGCATGGCCATGCCCATGCCCCTGCTCGCCGCTATGGATGATCTGCTTTATCTCATCCAAATTCCGGACGTGAATTGGTTTCCTCATTTTTTTCTCCTTTTTATCATATAAATTATCTAAGCCTGGCCCGTCATTACCAAAAAGAACGCATATATGAGCCCAATTGCCAAAAGGGTATAAACCTGCCTATGGGAAAGCCCAAGCATTGAAGCCCTGCCTCCCATCCCATTTTCATATGAGTCCGGCTCGTGGCCTTTCACCGGCTTGATTGGGGTTACCTCTTCCAATAGTGCCATTCCCTGCACTATAAGGCTGTTTCCGCGAAGTTTTGGTCCACCGCTCATGTTTTTTTCACTTTTTTTCTTTTTTACTAATATTTCCGATTTAAAGAATAAAGGAAGGACGAGTTGATTTTCTGCAATTGTCCCAATAGTTTTTTCAATTCTAGTCCACCAAAACAAGCGACCTGAATTTTCCGAACCGGCCATATACGAACTTATCCATCCAGGCAACGTTGCGGTATTTGGCGCCAAGCATGATCATCAAAAGCCCAACTGGCGCAAACACACTAAGCATCATTATTCCGCCTGCTACAAGTGAAATTGCAAAGATCCAAAACCTCTTGTTGTCCGACCAGTACCCAATGTATTCGTTGACATAATCCCAACGGGTTGCCGCCCTCATATTCGCCCGAACTTTCGGGTCGAGCTCAACATATGAGAAGGTCTTCATAGGCAAATTCACGCCATCCTTTTTGCCCGCGGCATCGCTCCTATGGAGCCCAATCACATCCTGTTGATGCCCCGGCATTATTGTTTCTGGCATAATTTTCATCTTTTTTTCTTGCTTTTTCCTAAATAATTTTCCAATCAAATTAAGGGGGCAGAGGCGACCTCCAGAAGGGGTAAGGCAACACATTAGGGGAAAACATTCCCCTTGGTGTTGGGGATTATCCCCCTAGCGGTGTCCTTAGGTACCTTCCAAGAGCCACCTGTGGCGCGGCTGCGCAATTGCCATGAAAGTGTAAAATTTGTATTTTCCGTAGAAATATCCTGCGGCAAGGCCTGCCACTCCCGCAAGCACGATATTGACATTCAAAAGGACAAGTGTTGCAACCGCAAGGACGTATGTAGCCGCCCTTGTAGAATTGTAAAGCACCCAGTTGGTGATGCTGGTATTCATGAACTCCTGCCTGGTAACAACCTTGACTACTCCAGTTCCCCTCTTTGAGCTGATATCAGCGGGAAGGAACATCGGAGTAACCTGATAGTTCTTTTCCGGCACCTGCTCTTTAGCCTGTAAGCTAGGCCCCATCTGCCTTAACTGTGAGTAAGAGATTTTGTGTACCATAACCAACTGCTATTATTATGATATAGCTTATATATAAACTTGTTGGTAGTAACATTCAAACCTAATAGAAGGCTAAGTTGCCTGTCAGTAACAGCGTTTACCAGTCGCAATCAGCTAGAAATCGGAAATTCTATTGAGGAAGCAAATTATTGGCGTTATGGCTCAAAAGAAGCTAAAATTAGGCTTTGTTCGCTAAAATAAGTGAAAATTTGGCGTTTTATAAACGAAGTTACTATATTGAAGCAACTGGGGATGCAATATGCTAATTAGGACGCAGACAACCCTCTTCTAATCAGCTTTAATTCATACTCCATTTTATCAAGCTTCTCCAACTTGGCGTTAATCCTGCGCAATTCGAATGTGGTGTTTCTCCTAAATTCATCAAGGCTGCCAAGCTGCCCTTCAACCCGCATCAATGCTGACCCCAACAATTAATGCCGATAAAATCTCTACATCCGTCGGACTGTAGCCGGTCAGCTTTAGAATAAGCATTGCTGCCACCACCCAAACGATAATCGTGGCTAAGAAGGGCATCCCAAAATGCCGAATTTAGCTTGAAGGTTCTATTCCTCATCTTGAAGCGCCTCCGGAAGGCTCCGGTTGATCGGATATAATCCTTTTGGTTGATTGGGCTTTGTCCCAAGAGCGAAAGCGAAGGGCGAACCCTGCGAGGGGAAGGCTGGACTGGCAACTTCGGGTGCTGCAGAGGGAAAAACCGTCTCCAGCTTCAGAGGTATTCCAGACGTGAGACAAAGCCCAAATCAACATTACCTTTATATATCTGACCAAAGCTATATCGGTAACGATATTGTGATCTTATGCTGGGTGAATGCGGAATTAGGGGGATGCTTGAGCTTTTCATACTAGGGGAGTGTGAACGAAGGCCAAGTTCTGGCAAGGTAATAACCAATACGGCGGCCAGGCTGACAGATGGCAATTGGTCGCCTTCGGCCGGAAGCGTATATCCCCTCCTTCAAAAGATGGAAAAACAAGGGCTCATAAAAGGAAGGCTTCAGGCAAGAGGCAGGGGAAGGCGCGAAATATCATATGCGGTTTCCTCAAAAGGCAAAAAGACATTGGAGGAGGGAAAAAGCCATATGGAAGAGGGCCTCAACTCCCTGATGAGCACGGTCAACCCAATTTTCATCAGGATCGCCCAGGGATTTGATGAGCAGGAAGTTGCGGAGGCCAGGAAATTCTGGAGAGCAATGATGGAAATGCGAAGATCCATCCTTTCACAGCCCAAGGAAAAGCGCAGGAGGATGGAACTAAAAATGTTCGATATTGCCGGGAGGCAAATTAAACTCATGAGGCGGGAGATGGGAATAAAAAAATAGCATGCCTGCAAGAAGAAATAAAGGCAATTTGCCAATAATTATATTCAATCAAGGATTAATTCAAAAGTGCAAAAAACTATGGCGCATGGAAAAACCGTAATGAAGCTTGAAAACGTATGGAAGGTCTATGGGGAGGGGGATGCAAAGGTTGAGGCCTTAAAACTTATAGATTTGGAGGTGAAAAAGGGCGAAATAATTGCAATAATGGGGCCTTCCGGAAGCGGAAAGAGCACCATGCTCCATATTCTTGGGCTTTTGGATAGGCCTACGGAAGGGAAACTGTATCTGGATGGAATTGAAACCTCCACCCTAAATGACGATGAGCTGGCGGAAATTCGGGGAAAAAAGATCGGCTTTGTTTTCCAGTTCTTTTTCCTTATCCCCTCGCTTACCGTGCAGGAAAATGTCGAGCTTCCAATGATGCTTCTTGGAATGAGCAATATTGATAGGGAACGAAGGGCAAGGGAACTGTTGGCCAAGGTTGGGCTTGCCGATAGGATGCGCCACCTCCCCTCGGAACTATCAGGAGGGCAGCGCCAGAGAACGGCTATAGCGCGCGCGCTTGCCAATGACCCGGCAATCATTCTTGCAGACGAGCCCACTGGAAACCTGGATTCAAAAACGGGCAAGGAGATATTGGATTTGTTTGAGGATTTGAATAAAAAGGAAGGGCGCACAATTATTTTTGTGACGCATGATCCGAGCCTTGTTTCAAGGACTAAGCGCGTAGTTAGGCTTCGCGATGGGATAAAGGAGCATGAAATGGAAAGGGGAAAAAAATCCAATAAATCAAAATATTGGCAATAAAATAGGTGAAATGCATATGGCAATGAAAAGCAATTTGGCGATTACGGCAATGGTTTTAATGTTAACAATTCCCTTAGCGCACGCAGGGGTGCAAATAGATGGCTATACAGTAACCCCAACCACACTAAAGCCGGGAATGGCAGGGACTCTAAACCTTATTTTGAATAATCCCAGCTCAACAGAATTTATTACCGGCGCTTACCTTGATGCAAAAGCTTCCAACATTTTTTTCGTGCCATCGACAAAAATAGGCGATCTTGGCGCGCTTGGAACAACAAATGTTGCCCTGCCATTTAGGATCTCGGAAGAGGCCGCACCGGGAACAGCTCCAGTAACTTTGGAACTAACCTATACGAGCAGCATCCAGGGAGGAAGCAATTACAAATCATTCTCAATTCCAATTACGGTTTCAGCAACAAATCTAATCAAAATCAGCAACATACAGTCAAGCAAGGAAACAATTTACCCCGGCGATACATTCATTATTGAGGCATCAATAGAAAACGCGGGAGGTTCGATTAAAAACGGCGTGCTCAGCTATTTAGCATCCGCGGATTACACCTTCGATGGGACAACAAAAATTGATATCGGGAATATCGGCCCTAGCGAAAAGAAGCGCATTTCAATCCCCATACTTGCCGGAAACGGAATTGACGGAGGGGCTTATTCCATTCCGTTTACATTAACTTATGATGATGGCGTTACTGCGGGATTATCCGAAACCATTTATTTTGGCCCGATTAGCGCCATTTCTGAATATGAGAAATTCTCGATTTTTGCCCAGACGCAGGATGCAACCCCGGGAGGGAGCGGGACAATAAGTATTATCATAAAAAACACCGGCTCTAGCGACTTGAAAAGCTTCAAGGTGACCCTCCCACAGGACAGCAAATTCTTCACCCCCCTGGATTTCACCGAAAAAACAATTGATTCGATAAAGGTCGGGGAAACAAAAACGATGGATTTTACCGTTGGCATTGGGACAAACATTGCGGCCCAGGTGTACTCACTTCCGCTATCAATAACTTATCAAACAAAAAGCGGAGCGGATTCGGTAACGAAAACAGTGGGGGTCAAAATCGGGGGCGCACCAGCACTTTCGGCATACATAAGCTCAAATCCGGCGGTCATGACAAACGACAACCGGCCTTATTCCATTTCCATCCAGGTGTCGAATACGGGCAACACGGCGGTTCGCGCGCTTACGGTTAAGGTCGCTTCAAAGGAGCTTGAAATACTAAGCCCGGCGGATTCATTTGTTGGAACATTGAACCTGGACGATTATTCCACGGTCCAATACGACGCACTTGTAAAAAAGGGGGTTGAGCCTGGAAAGTACAACATCGATGTTTCGCTTTCCTACAAGGATTCCTACAACGAACCCCATGTGGAAGATAAGCTCGTGCAATTTGAGATATTCCCGGGGGACATTGCCGCAATTGCCGGAAAGCAAAATGGCAGCAATCCGATGGTGACAATCATCATTGTGCTTGCGGTGATTGTTGTTGGGTATTTTGGCTACAGGCGCTTTTTCAAGAGCAATATGAGCCAGAAATTGAAACTCAAGTAAGGGAAAATACAATAGGACGCAGACTGCCCTTTTATTTTATTATTAATATTTTTTAATTGGGAGATTGGATCATTTCACGCTCCAACTCCCATCCCAAGGCAACATTCAATTAGGTGGGCTTAAGCGCATGGCATCAAATGTCGAGATCCTAAACTACGCCCTGAACAATATGCGCCATAGGAAGCTTAGGAGCTGGCTTACCATACTTGGGATCGTAATTGGCATTGCCTCCATCGTGCTCCTTGTTTCGGTGGGGCAGGGGCTCGATAGGGAAATCAAGAATCAGTTGAGCTCGATTGGGACAAGCTACATCATACTTACCCCAGGCAGCCCATTTGAGGGGGGGTTTAGGTTCGGCCCTCCGGCCTTCAAGGGCGCCCTTTTCCAGGGCGATGCGGATGCGATAAGAAGGCTTCCGGGAGTGAAATCAGTATCCGCTGCCGTTGTCATTGGCGTTGCCAACATACAATTCAAGGATGAAAAACTAAGCAGTGCGGTAGTGGGCGCGGAACCATATGCGATGGATGATTTCCTGACCGTGGGCTTTGAAAAGGGAAAATTCCTCTCCGAGGGCGACACCAGTGGCGCTGTGCTTGGAAACAACGCCGCCAAAACGCTATTCAAGGAGGAGATCACATACGGAAAAACAATAAACATCAATGGCAGGGATTTCCGCGTCAAGGGTATCCTTAAGAAGGGGGGATCGTTCAGTTCATTTGATAATTTCATATTCATAGATATGGGCGTTGCTAGGGAAATTGGGAAAACAGTAGGAAGCAAGCGCATTGATCGGATTTTTGTGATTGCAAATTCTCCTGAGGACGTAAAGGAGGCGGAATTGGCAATACAACGGGAAATATCAAGGCGGCACAAAGTCCCTCTTGAGGAAAGGGATTTTTCCACCAATACGGCGGAGAGCATTTCCAAAACTGTCGGGCAAATAACCGACCTGCTTTCGGTATTCCTGGGGCTGATTGCAGGGATTTCCCTAATCGTAGGAATGGTTGGGATTGCCAATGCCATGTTCACATCCGTGCTTGAAAGGACAAGGGAAATTGGGATCCTTAAGGCGGTTGGCGCAAATGAAAAGGCCATAACCCGGATATTCCTCTTTGAGGCGGCCCTAATCGGCCTGGTTGGAGGCAGCGTTGGGGCGGCCATTGGGTGGGGGATTTCCATTCTTTTGGGCGCGCTTGGGGCACCATCCTATACGAGTGTTGAGTTTGTGGCATTTTGCCTATTGCTTTCAATTGTGGTCGGAACGCTATCGGGATATTTCCCATCAAGGGATGCGGCAAGGCTAACACCAGTCGAAGCATTGAGGTTCGAGTGAAATCAAAATAAATTAACATTTGCAGGATTGAAATAGGATTTTTTTATGGATGCTTATTGCGCGTTTAAAATGAATATTTTTTTTCGCGGTAATTGAAATGAACGAAATCGAGGTAATAAAATACGGCTTGGAGGGCCTCAAATACAGGAAGCTAAGGAGCTGGCTCACCATCCTTGGGGTCGTGATTGGCATTGCATCAATTGTAATCCTAATTGCCCTTGCCCAGGGGCTTGACAGGTCGGTCCGGGCGCAGATAGAGGGGTTTGGGACAAATTTCATCCAGGTGCTTCCGGGAAATCCATTTGCATCCGGCTCATTTGGCCCGCCCGTATTCAAGGGCGCGCTTTTCGAGCAGGATACAGATTCCGTACGGCGTGTGCCGGGGATAATTGGCATATCATCCCTAGTTTCTCCGGGTTTTGTCAATTTTCAATTTAAGAACAGCTCCTATGGAGCACTTGTCACTGGGATAGAGCCAGAAGCGTTCGATGAATACGTTAAAACAACAGGAATGGAATCCGGGCAATTCCTCAAAGGGACGGACCATACCGGCGTGGTGCTTGGAAATCGGGTCGCAAAAACCGCCTTCAAGGATGAGGTAGAAACCGGAAAAACGGTTTACATCAATGATGTGCCTTTCAAGGTAAGGGGGATCATCAATCCGGCGGCATCCTTTGACGATGATGTTTATATCGATAAGCATGCGGCAAGGCAGTTCATTGCGGATACAGAGGATCCGGACAGGATTTTTTGGATTTTCATAATTACCGAGCAAGGAAGGGAGGTTAAGCCAATTGCGGATCAAGTTGAGAGGACAATTGCCAGGAACCACAGGGTAAAGCTAGAGGATAAGGACTTTTCCCTGATGACTGCGGAGAGCATCCTTGCAACAATTGGGGCGATTTTTGGTTTGCTCTCGATTTTCCTGGGGTTGGTTGCCGGGATATCACTGGTTGTTGGGAGCATCGGGATTGCAAATTCAATGTATACATCCGTGCTTGAAAGGACGCGGGAAATTGGGATCCTCAAGGCAATTGGGGCAAAAGAAAAAATAATTATCCAGATTTTCCTCTCCGAGGCGGCAATCATTGGCCTGGTGGGCGGGATTGGGGGGGTGGCACTTGGCCTATCGGTATCATGGCTTTTTATCCAGTTTGGGGCGCCGTCGGCTGTTTCAATTGAGCTTGTAATTGCAGGCATCGTCATATCGGTAATAGTCGGGTTGCTTGCGGGGTATTTTCCGGCAAAGAAGGCCGCGCAACTCGAGCCGGTGCAGGCGCTTGCGTATGAATGACACCCCAAGGGGGATAATCCCCCAACCCCAAGGGGAAAGCATTCCCCTACCGGGTTGCCCTACCCCTTCAATAGGTCGCCCCTACCCCCTTAATTTGTCTACGAATATACACCTTAAATATTTCATAATCAAACAAAGGTATAAATGGAGCAGGCGCGAAACAAATGGAAGGAACCCGTTCAAAGTTTTAGGGACATATGCCAGATGGATTTAAAACTTTTTAGGCTTGTGATTTTTCATGAAAACCATAATTGAAACGGAAAATCTGACCAAGGATTTTGGGAAGCTTAGGGCAGTTGATGGGGTTAGCCTTAGCATAAAGGAAGGAGAGATTTTTGGGCTCCTTGGGCCAAATGGAGCGGGCAAAACCACAACGATTTCGATGCTGTGCACAATATTGAGGCCAACTTCAGGGAATGCAAAGGTAAATGGCTTTGATGTCGATACTCAACAAGATGATGTTCGGAAATCAATTGGAATAGTATTTCAGGATGGGAGCTTGGATGAGGAATTGACGGCAATGGAAAATCTTGAGATGCATGGGAGGCTTTATGGGATGGGAAAGGCAATGATAGCCAAAAGGGCGCAGGAGGTTTTGGGCATAGTTGAGCTTACCGATAGGAAAAACGATGTTGTGAAAACTTTTTCAGGCGGCATGAAAAGGAGGCTTGAGATAGGAAGGGGCCTTATGCATTTCCCAAAAATATTGTTCCTGGATGAGCCAACAATTGGCCTTGACCCCCAGACAAGGATCCATATATGGGAATATGTTGAAAAGCTCAATAAGGAGCATGGCGTGACTATCGTCCTAACAACGCATTACATGGAAGAGGCGGAGAAGCTTTGCAGCCGAATAGCAATTGTCGATCACGCAAAAATCGTCCTTCTGGGATCTCCGGATGAATTGAAGGCAAAACTCAATGGCAAGGGCGTAATTGCAATCAAGGCATCAAAAGCGGATCTTGGGAAACTGGAGGAGGCATTGAAAGGGCTTGCCTACGTTAAAAAGGCGCAGGCATTGGAAGGGCAAATCAACATTACAGTAACTGATGAAAAGGCCGCGTTCCCGAAAATTTTGGCTCTTGCAACAAAAATGAAGGTCGCAATCGAAAGCATTGAAATACACAAACCCTCGCTAAACGATGTGTTCATCCATTTCACCGGAAGGGATATCAGAAGGGAGGATGCACCATCTGGGATGAAAAGAATGGCATTTAGGAGGTAATAATTTCGGAAATGGATATTGGCTCTCGAACGTATAAATTGTTGTTTAGAAATAAATGAATTGGAAATTTTCATTGATGAGTACGAATATTTTTTAACGAATAAACTGATTTGATCAATATGGAATACAATCGCGAATTCAACGGGATAAAGGCCATTTGGCTTAGGGAATTCATCAGGTTCAAGAGGCAAAAATCGCGGATCTTGACCTCCATCATTTCTCCGCTGCTTTGGCTTTTCATTTTCGGCTCGGGATTTGGTTCGATGGTGGGCTTTGGAGCTGCAAATTACCAATCGTTCCTTTTCCCCGGAATCATCGGGATAACAATACTCTTTACATCCATTTTCTTTGGGGTTTCCATTATTTGGGATAGGCAGTTTGGCTTTTTGAAGGAAATTTTGGTTGCGCCGCTATCCAGGATATCAATTTTCCTTGGGAAGGCGCTTGGGGGGACAACAACATCCATGATCCAGGGAACATTGATCCTGTTGATTGGAATATTCCTGAATGTAAACATCACACCTTCAACTTTCCTAATAATGCTGGCGTTAATGTTCATTTCATCCCTCACAATTGTCAGCATCGGGCTCATTATCGGATCCAAAATGGAAAGTTTCGAAGGGTTCAATCTGGTTATGACATTCATCAACATGCCAATGTTCTTCCTTAGCGGCGCATTATTCCCCCTAGCAAACCTGCCAATAATCCTTCGCGCCCTTAGCTGGATTAATCCCATGACTTATGCGGTTGATGCCTTTCGCGGGGTATTGCTCGGCATTAGTTCAATGGGGCTTTTTGTCGATTTAATTGCGATGGTGTTTTTCTGCGCGCTGTTCCTATTTGCCGGCGCAAGCATATTCAGCCAAAGGAGGTAATTCATATGGCAACTGAAAAAGACGTTATCGAAGCGCTCAAGAACTGCTTTGATCCGGAAATTGGCATCAATATATATGATCTGGGGCTGGTGTATGAGGTAATGGTGCCGGATAAGGATAAGGTCCATATTAAATTTTCCCTTACATTTCCCGGCTGCCCGCTTGAGCCGGAAATCCGCGGGCAAATCATGGCGGAAATTGGGAAAATCAAGGGGGTTAAGCAAATCATTGCAGAGCTTGTGTGGGAGCCTGCCTGGAATGAGAAGATGATGACCCCCGAAGGCCACGAGATGATAAAATACTTGAGGGGATTTTGATTAAGTTAATTATTTTCCTGAAGCGTTCCCCAAATCCCCGATATGGCGAATTCAACCTGCGCCATTCAATCTTTTTACCACAAAGTCCTTCTTTTGCACTTCCAAGAAAGGCAAAAGCTTAGGCCCACGCTCCCTGCCTATGAAAACCAGGTACGCCGCCTTGAAGAAATCCTGGACGGAAATCCCGTTCTTTTGGCATATCGCATTTATTTGCCCCTGCTGCTTATCGGAATTCCCCTCTTTATCAAAGTAATCGCCAAATTCGCGAAGGGCATCCCTTAGGGGCGCGGCAAGGGAGGCGTGCTTATCGTTTGCTTCACCCTCATTCAGGATGTGCACTTTGGCATCATCCGGCGCATATAGGTTGATCCAGTTCCTTGCAAGCGCGAGGCGCATTTTAGCTAGGGATATTTCCGCATCGGATTCAACATGCGAAAGGCGCCTTAGAATTGAGATGCACTGGTCCTCGTTGAAGAGCTGGATGATGTATGCGCCAAAAGAATAGGAAATTCGCCTTGCATATTCAACTGGCTTTTTGCCAACGGCCATCTCATACATCCTAATGGTATTTTCCTCGCGGTTTTCTGTGCGCTCCTGCTCCTTTCCAAAATATACGCGCTCTGCGGCGTCAAATTCATCAAGGAGGGCCCATATGCGCGAGAGCTCCAAATCCCGCTGCTTTTCGGGCCGCTTCACATAATAGAATAGGAACGCCTCCGGCTCCATTATTTTGAGCATGTCCTGAACAACATACACATTTCCCTTGCTGGCGCTCATTTTCTGGCCATTGACTAGGAAAAATTCGTAAACGAATGGGATTGGGGGTTCAACATTGTAAATTTGCTTCATGATTTCAATGCCGCTCTTCCAGCTGCCCTCGAAATGGTCCTTTCCAAATGGCTCATAAGTTGTGTGGAAGATGCCCCAAAGCGCGGGCCATTCGAAGCGCCATTGCAATTTGCCGTTTTTCCAATCGGTTTCCCCCTCAAAGCCGCACCCTTCGCTCATCTTCTTCTTGATTGCCTTCCCTCCGCAAACATAGTGCACCGTATGCGCATTGACATTGAACGAATCAACATTAGCAAGGACGCCGCAATTCTGGCAGATCGCATCAAATGGGATGTAATCCTGCGATTTGGTTGCCTGGAATGAAGCAATCAGCTTCCCTGCAATTTCCCTCTTTTCGAATATCGTTTTTATATACGGCTCGAATTTGCCTTCGCGGTATAGGGCGTCAACGGAATGAAGCTCCGGATGCATCCCTAGCAGGTTCACCCCATCCATCCAAACTTTTGTGAAATGCACGCTCCAGCTCTTGCAGCAGCCAAAGGGGTCGGGTACGGTAAATAAGGGCTTGCCCAAATGGGGGGTAAGATCGGGCAAATCCTTTGTGTAATGCCATTTTCCCTCTAGATCGGGCAATTTCAGGGGAATATCCTTTAGGGGATCGCGATCATCGGTTGTGTGCACAAATGTTGCCTTATGGCCCTTTTCAAGCACGGATTTGTAGGGGAAATAGGCGCGCGCAACATCATTGAGATTGCCTATGTGCTTTGCGCCGGATGGCGTTTGCTGGCATTTCACATTGGCAATGACGCCCTCTTTCTGTGAGCGCTCGATTATCTTTTCCGCTAATTGATCGGCCCAGTGCATAACTATCCTTTGGAAAGTTAGGGGGAAATAATATAAAAACGGCATAAGGCAAGCATTTTTCCAAAATATCAAAGCCAGTAGCACGAGCTAATCATCTGCTTGGAGGATGGCGAGAGGTCGTTTTTGAGATCGCCGCGGATATCAGAGAGCGCATCTATGCGTATTCCGGGGTAAATTTTGGAGCCTATTACATGGCATTTGCCGCCAATTGCCACCTTATAGCCAACAACCGAGCCATCGGAAATAAGTGAATTTTTCCCAATAACCGCCTCGCCATCAATAATGGAATTTTGGATTTTAGAATTTTCCCCGATTTTGCAACGTTCGAAAACAACTGAATTGGAAATTGCGCAGTTTTTCCCTACCTGCGAATCGTGCATCAAATGGACGTACGGCCCAATTATCGCGCCTTCCTCAACGATGCAATTGTCGTCGATAATAATTGGCGGGATCAGCTGGGCGGTTTTTGCGATTTTTGAATTTTGGGAGATTTTTCCAAGAATGCTTGGGGGATTTTTCATCATCACATCAAAAGCCTTCTTGTTAGTTTCAAGGTAGCCCTCGCAGCTTCCAATATCCCCCCAGATTCCCTCAAAGGGATGGCCTGCGATGTGAAGGTCGGATACGAAATGCTCCCAAAGATCGCCAATCTTGTCGGCCTTTTCCCCTGCCTGATGCCTTCTTTTGACGTATTCTGGGAGGTGTTTTTTAATAAAAGCCCTATCAAGCGCGTAAATGGCCGTGGATGCCAGGGTTGAAAGCGCCCTATCCGGAGTGGGCTTTTCCTGGAATTTTGTTATTCGCCCGGCCTTATCGAGCTTTGCCACCCCGAAAAGTTTCACATCGTCCCGGTTTTGAAGGTTGAAGAGGGCAATTGAGGCATGGGCGCGCCTATTTGAATGGGAGGCATGGAATTCTGCAAGGTTGAGGCCATACACATAATTGTCCCCGCCAATCACAATGAAATCATCATCCACGCTTAAATTCCTGAAGATGAAATCCATGGCGCCAACGGACCCCATCTTGGCTTCTTCGGGAACTTCCGGCTCGTAAAGGTAGGTGATTTTTGCGCCAAATTCACTTCCCGAGCCAAAATATGATTCGAGCTTTTTTTGGTTTTCCTTTGCTGAAATAACTATATCCAAAATCCCGGCGGATACCAATAGGCGTATGGAATGCTCCAAAACCGGTATTCCCGCAATTGGAAGCAGGGGCTTTGGGGTCCGTAAGGTCAGGGGGAACATGCGAGTTCCATAGCCGCCAGCAAGGAGGACTGCTTTCATTTGGTATCATCCAGAATGCAATTAATTTTAATAGGAGTAGAAATCCGCATTTAAAAAGTCGCTTATTTGCTTCAAATTATTTTAGTAATCGCAAAGCAAAATGCACTTGAAAGCAAGCGCATGACCCAAACCGCAGCGGATAGCATGGAAAATAGCAGCAGCGCAATGAAGAACTCAAAATAGTCCTTGAACTGCTTCACAAACGGTATCCTATCCAGGTTGGATTTTATTGCAGCCAGGTCGCCCTCCTCCAGCTCGGTTTTCGCCTCCGCATTCCGCACATGGTCGGCAAGCGCCTTCCTCATCTTTGGCCAAACCGCGAGCATGGCGCCACCGGAAACCTTGGAAGTGGATGGGTTTTTCAATGCTGTTTTGGTTTCCTCAAAAAGCTTGTTTTGGGAAGCGGCGTCAAGAAGCGCATAGGTTTTGGCGGTGTTGTCGCGGACGTATTTTTGATCGTCGGGCTTTTTGAATGAGCCGGCAACGGCCTCCCGGAATGCGCCATATTGCAATGAAACGAGGGATTTGATCGATTCATCGGTCATATAGGTGGTTGAATCGTCAGCTGCAAGATCGGTAATCTGTGCATCCGAGAGCTTTATGTTCTCAATTACATCACCAAGCGAACCTTGCACCTGGCCCTGAAGCTGGGGGGTAAGCTTTGCAACATTGCTAATGAACATTGAAAAATAGAAATCCTTCTCCGAATTGACCTTCACCGCCGAAAATAGGACCGCAACCAGTACGAGGATGAAAAGGGCGCTTCCCATGCCCTTGTATATTGAGCTGAAATTAAGGTTATCGTAAAGGGTTGCGAAAAGAACGCTCAAGATGACGCCGAATGCAAGCCAAATGTATGCAAGGAAATACCTATGCCCCGGATCCAGCAAAAAGCCTATGAAGATGGGTATCACAACAAGCATCGAAAAGATGAACGCATTTGAAGAGCGCACATTAAAGCCAAAGAACGCGCCAAGCGCAAGGGATAGGCAATAGAGGATGAAAAAGAGGATGAACGAGATGCTAAAGAGCTTATCAAAATTATTGGATATCCGCGCAAAATCGAAGATGTCCGCGAATGAAAAGCCCACTTTTTCCAGCATGATGAAAGAAACCGCCAGGAAAACAATTGATGCAATCATGAATGGGATTTTTGCCCTGGCAGCCTTGTCCAGCTCGAAGCTGATATTGAATTGGACCTTTGCCGCTCCGGGCGCATTAAGGGGGGATTTTTCGGGAGAAATGGAATTTGGCTGCTCGGAAGCAAGCTTTGAAATCACATCCTTTTGCCTCGATTTTTTATCATCTATCGATACAACGCGCGGGCTTTTTTGGGAATCAGCACCCTTTTTCAAATCAGCCTTCTTGTCATCCGCCTTCTCGGCCATAGGGCATCACGTTGCATCCAATTTTTGAAAATAACCAACTTTAGAATGTGTAATCAGAGGTGGTATTTAAAGGTTATTTTATTTTTTTGCCCTTGGAACCTTGGCTTTGAGCACTAGCCGCATGCAAAGGTCTTGGCCGCCCAGATCATTTCGGATATGGCTGATCCTAACCCCAAATCCCCTAGCATGGGAACCCCGAAATGTTGGGACGCCAGATCCCTCGAACATTGCATGCAGCGATGCTTCAAAATTGCTCATCCTTCCAGTGGATTGGCGGGTTTTATATGGGTATATTTGCACGTGCAATGGCAAGCCCTTTGGCGGTTTGAAAATCGCCCCGTAGGACGGATCGGAAGTGAATTTTAAATGGGCCTGGTAAAAATGGTCGATGAAGCTTCTTGTTTCCTCTCGAGAAGGCGTCACTATCTTAAAATCCCGTTTAATTTCAATTATTCGTTTCCTGCTAAGCATAATAACCACTAGTCCGCATGCACCTTGTGCTTTCCGATCTTTTCCTCCACCTTCCCTAATTTGGTGGTGGTTTCCTTAAGCTCCTTCATCTTTATCGGTTCGATCCGGTAGAAAAGGATTTCGCTTTTGCCTAATTTGTGGGCATTTGGAAGGGGCTTACCGGCATCATCCCAATCAAAATCCTCCTTGATATTCAAAATGTGCCTTATTTTTATCGAGGCTTGCGGAATTATCGGGAAGAGCATCACGCCAAGCGCCTTGCAGATGTTTGCGCAAACCCAAAGCACGGCCTCCTGCCGCTCCTGGCGCTTCCAGGGCTCGTTTGCCTGGAAATACTGGTTGCCTTTTGCGGATAGCTCAAGAATTGTGGTTAGGGCGGAAACGATTTCCACATTATCGTAGAGCCCATCCACCTTGTCAACGTAATTTTTTATTTCCTTCATGAGCTCCTCGTCCTGCGCGGTCAATTTTCCGGGGCGCTTTATCTGCGAATTCCTCTTATTTTCGATGAAATTTGTGACACGGTTTACAAAATTGGACAAATTGCCCATGAGCTCGGTATTGATCCGGCTTTCAAATTCGCTCCAGGTGAATTCGGTGTCACGCACCTCCGGCAGCTTGAGCGCCAGGAAAAAGCGCCACACATCCGAAGGCAGGGAATCCGCCGCGTCCTCGATGAATGCCTCGCAGAAAATGCCATGCTTCTTGCTTTTGGAGATTTTACCACCCTCATAGTTGAGGAATTGGTAGCCGGCGACCTGATAGGGAAGGATGTAATGCCCTTCGCCAATAAGCATCGCCGGGAAAAATATAGTGTGGAATGGGATGTTGTCCTTCCCTATGAAATGGTAAAGCTTGGTTTTTTTATCGACCCACCATTTTTTTAGCTCATAATCCTTCTTTTCGGGATCGCCTTTTTTTGCAATCCATTCCTTTGTAGAGGAGATATAGCCAATTGGCGCATCAAACCAAACATACAATACCTTTTCGGAGTAGCCCTCGATTGGGACCTTAACGCCCCATTTCAGGTCGCGCGTTATTGCCCTCCTCCTTAGGCCTTCCTTGATCCATCCAAGGGCAAGATTCCTGACCTGCGGCTTCCAGTGATTGTTTGCATTCAGCCACTCCTCCAATTTGGGCTGCAATTTATCCAGATTCAAAAAAAGGTGCGTTGTTTCCCGGGTGACCGGCTTTGATTTGCAAAGCACGCAGTAGGGGTTCAAAAGTTCCGAAGGGGTGAGCATTGAACCGCACTGCTCGCATTGGTCCCCGCGCGCGGCCTTATTTGCGCACTTTGGGCAAATGCCCTCAACATACCTATCCGCAAGGAAGCGCATATCCCGCTCACAGTAAGGCATCTTCATTGCCTGCTCGGAAATGAAGCCGTTTTTATGCAATTCAAGGAAGAAGGATTTGGTCATCTCGTGATGAATGGGCCTGCTAGTGCGGGAAAAATTATCATATGAGATGCCAAACCACTTGTAAATTTTGCTGTGGATTTCATAAAAAGTGTCGCAAAGCTTCTGGACGGGCATGCCCGCCTTTTGCGCCGCTATTTCGGATGGGGAGCCGTGCTCGTCGGTTCCGCCTATGAATAGGGTTTCCCTGCCCTTTAGCCGGCAGTATCTTGCAAAAATATCCGCCGGAAGGTGGCTCCCTACGATATTTCCTATATGGGGCACATTGTTCACATACGGCAAGGCGGCTGTTATGAGGTATCTTTCGGGCATGAATATCGCTATGCGTTTTGAAATTTGATGTTTAAAAGGAAGAAGGAAAGGAAAAAATAAAAAAAACCTACCTGCGCCTTCCCCTAATCCTCGCGGGAACCGGAGTTGCAAAAAGGGCGTACCTGCGGTCGATTTGGACCAGGTTTGAAGGAATAATCGACTCCACCCTACCAAGCACCGTGTTGAATGCGATGAAGGAAACGGATATTCCAGATGCAAAAACCAGCCGCTCAATTATCACAACAGGGATGAGCGCCGCCCAGAAAGCGGGGGTTGTTGGGACCAAGAATAGCCATATGATGCCTCCAATCGCATGCGCTGTGAATGAGGCGCCAAGCGAGCGGGCAAAGAGATTGTTTGCAAAAAAGAGGGCGGCAATCACCGGTATTGTCCAGAAGAGGGAGTAATACCAAACCTGCGAACCAATGGGGTTGGTAATGAAAAGAAGGATTGCGGCAACGGGAGCAAGAATTGCATAATTGCCATTCAGGCCCTTCTTCAGGCCGAATTTTGCAAAATAATAGGTTGCAAAGAGCATTGGCGCTAGGCGCAGGATATTTAGGGCATCAAATGCCTTGCCCAAATATAGGAAGCTCAAAAGCTGGGCGAACAAAACGGATGCCACTCCCGCAAATGGCCCAAGGATCCCCCCTGCAATTGGGCCCATGAATTGGAATAGCGTAAAATATTGATTCGTTGCGCCCCAAACCGCCGCAACCTTGAACTGGTCGGCAATCAGCACGGCTGCCGCAAATATCGCAACGAAAAAAATGCCCTTGCCACATAGCCACTTGGAAAAATCGCCCATATTATTGGTTGCACCCCATTTGAAAAAATTCCCCTGCTATAAAAAAACAAACTTGCAATTACATTACACGCTTTCTTTTAAAGCTTTTTCTATTTCATTCGCAACCGCCTTGTATTCCAGCTCCTTGTCCTTTTCCAAAATCCATCCCTGCACCTTCATCTTTTGGATTAGGCGGTAGAAATGCCTAAGGGTGCCCATTATGAGGACATCGGTTTGGGGCTTTGAGCAATTGACAGTGTATTTGGAAACAACAACTTCCCCGCCAATCGAGAGCATCTCCTGCTTGAGGATGTTCC
>ERZ1292640.47-Hain-H43-02um-R1-47-length-91179-cov-11_pt1 | contig 48004 bp, 55 predicted proteins | sample MGYA00564404_ERZ1292640 | MGnify/ENA primary metagenome ERZ1292640 (study PRJEB36523, sample SAMEA6512636) | groundwater metagenome | collected 2019-01-08 | study: AquaDiva: Metagenomics assemblies of 32 groundwater samples | reverse complement strand
GGGCGTAGTGCCTAAAACGCGAGGGAGTGTAGTGCCTAAACCCTGCAGGCGTGTAGTGCCTAAAACTGTCCCGGCTTCCCGTACCGCAGCATTGCAGCAATCCCGAACGCCGCGAATTCGCGGCCGGCGTCGTCGCCCGAGTCGAACACGATGACTTCGGCGCCAGTGTCCTCCGCCCTCTGCATCATTGCGCGCGCGGCTTGAGACTTGCGCAAATATTCATCCAACACCATCACAGTTTCCGCCGCGCCTTCCACAACCGCCTTTTCCACGCGTTTCTCGCCGTACGTAGACTTTCCATCGTTCTTGCCCAAGCTCGCCTTGAACGCGTCAAGAAGCCGCAACTCTTCAGAGAGCTTGAGCTGGCCCAACGCCTTCTTTATCACGTCTTTCTTCAACAGCTCTGGCACGGCGTTCCGTTCGGTGGTGGAAGCGTGCTCGACCAGTATCTTTCCAGCCAGTGCAGGCAGTTTTGCCTTGATGAATTTGGCCAAAGCGTCCTTTTGGAAGCCCGGGCCTGCAATCACGACCGCGTCGCACTCGGTCGCCGCAAGCGCTTCGGCAACCTCGCCGAAAAATTTCGTTTGCTTAGCCTCAAACTCATCACTGCGGCGCTTGCTCGCCGTGTTGCTTATCTCGAACGCCTGCCTTGCCCCCGTAGCCCGCACCGCAATTGCAACCGCCTGTTGTTCGTCCACCAGCACTATCAAGCCTTTCACGTGCCGCGAGCGTTTGACGGCGTCCTCAAGCACTTTTCGTTCGGCATAATCCAGCTGTTTGTAAAGCTTGACGTCAAAGTGCGGTTCAACATCTATCGTGTGGTGGCTGCCGGTTTGCACGTACTCCTCGGGCGAGCCGGAGATTATCACGCCCGTCACGCGAATCTTGTTGGCGGCCTCGGCGAACTCCACGCCTTCCACCTTAAGCCGCATGCGCACGGCCTTCTTCTCGCCGGCATCCTCCTTCGCGCCCGGCGGCCGGTAGCGGCGTTGCGTCATGCCCTCGAGTTCGTCACCCACGGCAATTATCCTGGAGAGGTACCACAAGTCTTCCACAGACTCGGGCTTGAGCTTTAGGTAACCCTCCTCCCGGTTGCTGCGTATTACGCGCATGTTCATCCCGTAAGGCTGCGTACGTACGCCTTTATCGTAGTAGCGTTCTTCTCGGCAGCGCGCGTGGCCGCGGCTGCCAGTTCCCGGCCCGTGGTTATCGCCACGACTGCCACCAGCACGGCCGCGCCCGCCAACAGCAAGTATTCGACGGCAGTCTGAGCGCGTTCATCCATCACAATCCAACCCGCCTGCAACTCACGCAAGCACCCGCGTTTTTACGAACCACGCGACTACCGCGACGAGCAGCACCGAGCCTCCTGCCAGCAGCAGGTATTCGATGGCAGTCTGGCCTTTCAATTGCACGCGCCCCCGCCCGTTATCATAGCCGCACCCAACCGTTTGCCAACCTCGTATATCGCGAACGCAATTAATATCATTATCGGGATGCGCACGGCGTGCCGCGCCATCTTGCCGCCGCGAATCACACCCACTGCCAGCGTGACGAGCACCACTTCCACTGCAAGGAACAGCGTGAGCATCGTGTCTAGAAAACCCGTGCTCATCGGCTGCGCGTCCGGCACCGCGCACCCTATTCCCGTACCGATTACCGCGACGACTGCCAGCGTGAAACCAAATATGAACGGCGACAGCAGCAAGGCCGCGGAGTAAAGGAACGCGGCGTGAACGAGCGTGCGAGATGCGCGCTCGCGCGCAAGCCGGTTCACTTCGGCAGCGTCCTCTGCAATGGCCAGCATCGTGTCCGCGAGCCCCGCGCCAGACTTGCGCGCGTCGCTTATTATCATAACCATGCGTGAGAAGAGCTTCGACTGCGACTCGGCTGCAGCCCCGGCAAGCGCGCCTTCGAACGTTTTTCCGCGCTTCAACTGCGCGAGCGCTGCCCCCAGCGTTTCGGAAAGCGGGCCGTAACCGCACTTTGCGGTCTCTTCGAACGCCGACTCCACCGTTCCCCCCGTCTTCAAGATTGTCGCCATGCTCCTCAACGCGTCGGCAAGCCCGTCTTCCACGCGCTTCACGCGCGCTTCCTTCAAACTGTGCGGCACCACTAGCGCAATGCTGGCAACTGCGGCGAATGCAATCACGGCTGCCAGCACGGGGCTGCCGCCGGTTTGCGTGGGAAACGACGCAGACAAGGCGTAGGCCGCTACCGCAGCGGCGAAGGCAACTGCCCCGAATAGCGCGGCGTAAGCCTCGAACTTAGCGCCGATGCCGGAAGCCTCATACTCCTGCCGCACTTCCAATAGGATTTCGTCAACAAGCATTTTCATTCACGGTTCAAGGTTTTTTGCCAGCGTGAGCACTCCCGCACTGGCTGCCGCCGCGGCTATGAACGCGAGCGCTACCAGCGCATTGTTCGCACCCCCGCCCAGCAAGGGAAGTTGCATCACTGCCGCGATTATCGTTATCACTACGGGTGCCACAACGCCGCTCATCATGAATGCCACGCCCACGAGGTTGAGTTGTTCAGTGTAATCGCGCATGCGCATCCTCTGTTCGAACGCCGCCTCGGCCGCAGTCTGCGCGAGTATGTCGGAGAGCTTTCCTCCAGTGCGCAAGGCGCGCGCCAACTGGGCGGCAGCTTGCTTCAAGCCTTTCGATGCCGTCCTGTCGCTAAGGTTGGCCAGTGCCTTGTCCGCCGGCGTGCCGTTATTCATTTCCGACACCGTGCGCTTTAGTTCGCGGCTCAGCTTGCCGTAATCCGCGTTTGCCACCGAGCTTAACGCGCGCGTCAAATCAACTCCCGCTTTTACTTGCGTTGCCAAGTGGCGGAGTGCGAAGGGCAGCTCGCGGTTTATTTCCGCCGCGCGGCCAGCCGCCTTGGCTGCAGGTCGCGTGGTGAGCGCGACGCCCGTCGTGAAGAACGCCAGTATCCCGCTAGCCACGGCTGCAATGATTGCAACCGCGTCAACTTGCGGCGTGAGGAAGAGGACGCACGCCACCACGGCGGCCATCGCTCCCGTGCTTGCCGTTGCCGCCCTTATCAAATATTCTTCAGGCGTTTCGTTCATCGCCGCGGCGGCCAAGTCTCCCTCCAGCGAGTCGGCTGACGGCAGTTTGCCTAACATCCCTGCAGCCGGGGCGAACACCATCCAGGCGCCCAGTCTGCTCGGCTGAAAATCGAGGCTGCGCTTGCGCACCCCGCACACCGCGTACGCCACTCGGGCGGTGGGCGCGTCAACGAACGCGTCACGCCCAGTTGTTGCGGCGTGCGTTTGGCGCGCAGGCTCCATGTCTTCGCCCAGCACCATGCGCTTGAGGCGCAGCGCGTCTTTCGAACCCATTTTTCACGCCTTCAGAACTTGCCTGCCTTCTTGGCCAGCGCGTGTTCCTGCACGGCTTTGCACACTTGGCCGAGCGAACGCACGTTCCCAGCCGCGAGTTTCGCCAGTATCTTCTCGCGCTCCTCCAACTCGGCCAACAAATCTTCCTTCGACTGGCCGGTATAGCGGGCCAGCATCTGCACGTAGTGCACCGGCGTGCCCAAGTCAACAAGCTCATCATTGGCCGCGTCCCACTGGAATATCACGTTCGTATCGGGCAATTGCCCGTCCTCGCGCGGGATGATTTCCGCAATCTCGGTGACGCGGCGGATGAGACCCTTGCGGCGGTCGTACGTCCTTTGCTGCATCACGACGAAGTTCAACGCGGGAATCATTATTTCCGGCACTCCAATGGGTTCGTTCAACAGGCGCACGAGCGTCTCGCGCGAGTTGTTCGAGTGAATGGTGCCCATCGCGCCGTGGTGGCCGGTGTTCATTGCCGTGAAGAGCGTCTTTCCTTCCGCCCCCCTGATTTCACCCACGATTATCCTATCCGGCCGCATTCTCAATGCGTTCTTCAGCAGCGTGTCAGTATCAATCTCGCCAGTCCCCTCGACGCCCGGCGGCCGCGCTTCAAACCGCACCCAGTGCGTGAACGGCAACTGGAGCTCGGCCGTATCTTCAATAGATATTATCCGCTCGTACTTGGGCACGAAGCCCGTGAGGGCGTTCAGCGTAGTCGTCTTGCCGCTCGCCGTGCCGCCCGCGATGATGACGTTAGCGGGAAGCGCGCCCATGCCGTCAGTCGTGAGCCACAAGAATGCCGCCGCGCGGGGGGTGAGCGTGTGGTTGAGCACGAGGTCCACGATGCTGAGCGCGTCGCCCTTGAACTTCCGTATAGTTATCGTGCTGCCATTCAGGCTGATGGGCTGCATAGTTGCGTTCACGCGCGTGCCGTCAGGCAGGCGCGCGTCCAACAGCGGTGATTGCGAGTCTATGCGCCTGCCCACGTTGCGCGCTATCCTGTCGATGAGGTCGGTGACGTCCTTGTCGTCGTAAAACACCACGTTCGTCCGCAGCATCTGGTGCTTGCGGTGGAACACGTACACAGGTCTGCCGGTGCCTATCACCATTATTTCCTCGAGGTTGTCGTCCGTTATCAGCGGGTCTAGCATCCCGAAGCCCGCCATCTCGCGCACGACCGCGTTGGCGTAGAACTCCTTGGCGTTGAGGGGCACGTTGAGCTCGCGCGTGGACTCGATTATTTCGAGTACCTTGTGGCGGTAACGCTCGCGTTTTTCCGCCTGCGTTGCCAGCATCGCTTCGGGCGGCAGCGAGTTTGTGGCAAGCTCGAATATCGCGCGTATGAGGTCGCGTTCTTCCCCCCGGTAACGCGGGGCGGGAATCTCGTACAAGCCCAACGGCTCTCCCCGCTCGCGGTATATCTTCACGTCGTTGTACTGGTCGAGCAGCACGCGTTCGGGCTGCGGCTCGGCCGTGCGCCCGGCCGGTTCCGCCTCGTCGTCGCTGCCTTTGGCCTCATCAATAACCTTGCGCAGGTAATCCATCGAAAGGTATTATACTCCGCGGGGCTTGAAAAGCGTTGCGCACGCCTTCAGGCTCCTGTCGCGAAGCCCGCACTCACGTTTTGCGGCGTGCTGGCGTTGCCAGCCCCTGCAAGTTGTGCGTGCAACGCCAGGTGCGCGTTGTAGTGCCTAAACTCCGGCGCGCTGCCCATGCCAGCCGGTTGCTGTCGTCAAAATCGTTTTCTGGCAGAACAGAAATGCTTATATTCTGTTCTGTGTAAAAACAAGCTATGGGCTCGCCTGAAGTGTTTGGGGAATGGTCGGCTTACGCTAGAAAGAAAGCACTCTATGCGCGCGATGTGGATCTTGGCGCGCTAGAGAAGCATTCGTTTTCAAAGATAGTGGCGGTGACCGGAATCCGCCGTTGCGGCAAGTCCAGCGTGCTAATGCTTTTGCTGCAAAAACTTGAAGGCGAGGGGAAAAAAGCGGCTTACGTTAACGTTGAAGACAATCGTTTGGACGGCACTGACGTCCTTGATGATGCGCTCAAGTGGTTTGGTGATGAGGGTTACCTGCTGCTTGACGAAGTTACGGGCGCACGCGATTGGCAGGGCTGGCTTGCAAGGAACCATGAGTTGCTGAAAGGCAAGCTGAAAATCATAGTGAGTTCCTCTAGAAGGAACTTGGTCGTTCCCAGCAAGCCGCTGCGCGGGAGAATCCTTGCAATAGAGCTGTTTCCCCTTTCTTTCAAGGAATTTCTGGCCTTCAAGGGGGTTCGGCCTGAAACGACAACCGCAGGCCGGGGAAAGTTGGAAAAAGCACTCGCGGATTACCTCAAGTACGGTGGTTTTCCTGAAGTTGCCTTGGCTGAAGAAGAAGTGGACAAGGTTCGCTTGTTGAACGCTTACTTCAAGGACATAGTGGGGCTTGACGTGGCTGAAGTCTCCCACGAAGACCCGGGCACGGTCGAGGCTTTCGGGAGGTATGCGCTTCAAAGCCCGTTATTCTCAGCGTCCAAGTGCCTTAACTTCTTCAAAACAATCGGGTACAAGATTGGCAAGGAAAAGATACTGCGGCTGGAGAAATGCGCGGAAGCGGGATACTTGTTTTTCTTCACGCCGATCTTCTCGTATAAGCTTAAAGACAAGTCGCAATACCCCCGCAAGGCGTACGCAGGGGATGCGGGTTTCTTTTACAGCACGACTGGGAAACTGGATTTGGGCCGCATCTACGAAAACATTGCGTTTCTTGAGCTCAAGCGCAGGACGCAAGGGCAAAACGAGTTGTGCTACTGGCGGAACAAGCAAGGCTTCGAAACCGATGTGATAGTGCGGCAAGGCACTACGGTCAATTATGCAATTCAAGTCGTTTACTCCCTTGAAAACGAAAAGACGCTTGACCGCGAGTTGCGCGGCTTGGCAGAGTGCGCCAAGGAACTAAAGCCTGCCAAAGCCTTGCTGATAACTCGAGACAAAGCCGGGGCGAAAACCGTTGACGGCGTGAAAATAAGGCTAGTGCCGTTGGTCGACTGGCTTCAGGAATAGTTGCTGCAGATGCGCAAACGCTTTCACCAACGACCACGGGTTCGCGGGTGCCCGCAACTTTAGGCAGGCCCTGCCACTTGCAGCACGAACGGCACTGCCACGCCCGGGCTTGCCACGCAGTCGGCGCTTATGAACAGCGTGCCTATATATTTGCCTTCCTGCGGCGGGGGCGTGATTTTCATCGGCATCACTAACTCTTGGCTTGCAGGAATGGCGGTTGTCTCGACGCCCGAAGCGTCTTTCGGCCAGTCTATGAATATGCACGCACTGGCGTCCTGCCCGCATCCTGCTGCAGTCTCCACATCAGTAACCTGCACGCGGCGGGAAAGCCCCGTTACCGGCGTCTTGCCGTCGTTGCGCAGCCTGAACGTCATCGTCTGCTCTTCACCCGCCGATATTTCCGACGGGCTGGCTTGCAACACCGGCCGTGGCTTCAAGTAAAAATTGCTTTCCACTTTCGTTTGCGTCTTGCGCAACCTCAACGCGAAACTTTGTTCCGCAGCCTCCTCCCCCTCTCGCCCTGCGCCCGCGGACAACGTCGCGTTAACTTCAACCGCCGTCTTCGCCGGAACGATTATAGGCTCGCCGACTGCCACTTGCACACTGTCAGTGTTCGACTCTACCACCAACTGGGCTTCCTGCTCGTTCTCCCCCCGGTTTGTTACGACCAACCCCAAGGGCAGCGTGCAGTGTTCAGTCACCGTTGCCAGCCGCGCCCTCGTCCCTTCCGTAAAGTAGAGCTCGAGCCCCAAATCGCGGCCAAGCTTGAGCACGGCGTTATCAGAACCGCCCGACTGGAGGTTCACCCCCACCCTAGCCCCGCCGTAACCCGGCAGCACGTCCACCGTCGCCAGCGTCAGTTGCGTTGCTGACGGCACGTTCGCGAAATCCGCCTGCCCGTTCGCGTCAGTAATCTGGCTCTCGCCCACCAGGTTGCCTTGCGCGTCTGAAAGCGCGAGTTCAATGCTCGGCAAGGGCTTTCCCGAATCCAACTCTTCAACCGTCACGCTCACCTTGCCGGGCTTGGGCGCGCCCACGTAGTAAAGCACGCCTAGTGCGAGCACAACTACCACTACCAATGCGGGAAGAATCCGCATAGCCTTGCTCTTGGCGTCATCAACGTCAAAATCCATTTCCATTTGCAAATATCCCCTAGCTCGGAAGCTTACTTGTTAGATGCGGGAGGGTGTGCCTCAATCCGCTTGCCTAGTTTTGTAAGCTTGTAGTGGCGCCCGGTATTTCAAGCTTCCGTGCGGCGTGTTATTGCGCGCTCCCAACCAGTTTGCCTTAGCTGAGGACAATCTCCGTTGTACTGAGAGCTATCCTTAAGCGCAGTTGAATAGATTATTGACGCGGCAATCCGGCCGGGTTATGCCGCCACCAAGACTGGCGCATTACGGCTTCTTTTTGCCGCGGCACAACTCTCCAAGCTCTGCCGCGTCGATGTTGAGCCGGTGTTCGCGCATCACGGCCGCGGCGTCAAAACCCTTTTCCGCAGCAATCTTCTTGAGGGCTGCTGCACTGAATTTTTCGAGCTTGCTGCGCGCGAGGCACTCGCCGGCAGTGCCGTCCGACTCGCACATTGCCTTCAACAACTCGCCGACCGCCTGCCGCGTTGCGCGGCCTTGCGCGTGAAGCATCAGCGCGCCCGCCACCCTGTCTGGAGTCAGCTTTTCGACGTTCTTGCCTTCGCGCTTGAGTGCCTTTATTGTTTGCAGCAGCGTGACTGCGGCAAGCCGCGCGTCTGCACCCCGCGCCACGACGCCTTCGAAAACGGGGTTGGCCGCGTCTAGCGCAATGCCTTCGGCCAATTCGTGCGCGAGACCCAGCTTTGCATAGCGCGCGACGCGGTCGTCCGGCTTTTCAATCGCTTCCGCAGAATCGAGCAGTTGTTTGGTTACCTTGACTGGCGGCACGTCAGTCTCGGGGTACATGCGCGCCGAGCCCGGCAGCGGGCGCATGAAGCGGCTCAATTCGCCGTCGGCGCGCCGCGTTTCTTTAGGCACTACGCCTTCGAAAAGCATTTCCCCCCGTCCCACCGCCGCGTCAAGCGCCTTTTCCGCAACGCCGCGTTCGGCGACGCACGCCGCCCACGCGTCGCCCTCATCGCACCCAGTTGCCTTGGCAACCGCGTCAGCCATTTCCGGCGTTATCCCGCACTTGGCAAGCCCTTCATCACTGTGCATTATTCCCGCCACGCCGGCTGCGGCGCGCGCGTAATCGCTGAGTTCGGTTCCCACGCGGTGGTTTGCCGAGAGCTCGGCTCCAAGCACGCCCTTCAAGTGCGGCAGTCTTACTGCGAGCGCGGAGTTGCCTTGCGCAATTGACTTGCCGACGAAGCTGCCTGCGCCCGCGAGTGCGCGCGAGACGTCCGCGGGTTTGCCGCGCGAGAATTTCTTTCCGTCAAGCGCCCGCATCACTTCGAGCAGTTTCCTCTGGCGCAGCACCTCGTTCTCAACCAGCTTCGCCATTCCCGCGAGTTCCTGCACGCCTTTTATCTCGACGCGCGCGCCCCCGTCAATGGAAACATTCACATCTTGCCTGATGCTGCCTATCCCCCGTTGGACGCGGTTGGTGGCGCGCAAGAGCCTGCCAATCGCGCCTGCCACTTGCGCGGCGTGCTCGCCGTTCTTTATCGAAGGGTCGGTCGCAATTTCCACGAGGGGCACGCCCAGCCTGTCGAGGTCGTAACGCGAAACGCCGCATTCCCTGCCGTTTATGCCTGCGCTTTCCTCCTCAATGCACACGGTAGGGATGCCTACCGTGCCCAGCGGCGTCTCGAGCTTGCCTTCCACCGCTACGAGCGCAGTGCGTTGAAAACCGCCTACTGCCGACCCGTCCACCACCGTCTTGCGCATCACGTGAATCTCGTCGAGGGGCGCGGCCTTCAACGCGAGCGCAACGGAGAACGTGGTCTGCAATGCTTCTGCATTCAGCGCGTGCGGCGGCTCCTCATCCGTCTCGACGAGGCACGCGCTCGCCTCGTCAACAGAATACTCCATTTCGAATGCCTTGCGCGCCTCGAACGCCGCCGCAGGGTCGGTCGAGCCCATCTCGCCAGTGACTGCGCGCAGCCTCCGCCTCAACAGCACGCTCACCTTGCCCCTGCCTGCCGCGGCATCGTTGTAATAACAATTGCAGAAGAGCTTTTTCGACTCGAGCCGCTGATGTATCTCGATGCCTATCTTCACGCCAGTCCAGTCCATTTCAAACCCCGAACAAATCCTGCGTAATCCTGTCGCCGTACTCGCCCGCGACGTTCGCGAGCATGAACGCCATCACTTTTTCACGCTTCTTCTCGCGGCCGAGCGCGCAGCCCAGCTTGACGAACGCGGTTTCAGTCAGCATATCTTCCAAGTGCACAGCGCCAGTTGCGGCCAACAGCCTCAAGTTGCGGTAGACGAACGGGTTGACGCGGCCGTAAACGCATTGCGACGTTACGCCTACGAACACGCCCCCATCAACCGCCCGCTTGACTGCAGGAATCCAACTCATCTTCTTGTCAAGCGTTTCCGTGGGCACGTGGCCCAATCCCGTGGCTTCCACAATGATTCCCTTGTACTTGCGTTCAGTGAAGTAATCCACGATGCCGGGATCCGCCCCCGGGAATGGTTTTACTATTGCCACCTTGTCCTCGAAGCGATCGTCCACCATCATCTTTCCCGCGTGCCCCTCGCTCACGTCCGCAAGCCTTTCCAACTTGCCGTCAGCCCATATCTTCGCCAGCGGCCTTGAGTTTATCGTTTGGAACGCGTCCCTGCGCGAGGTGTGCATCTTGCGCACTTTCGTACCGGGGTGGGCGTAGCAATAGTCGTCGCTGCTCGAGCCGTGCATCACAACTGCAACGCGCGGGATGCCGCTTACCGCGTAACGCGCGGCGCACACGAGGTTGAGCCGGCCGTCAAAGCTGGCGCGGTCAGGCGACCTTTGCGCGCCCACCACTGCAACTGGCTTGCCGAGGTTCGTCAGCATGAATGAGAGCGCTGCCGCCGTGTAGTGCAGTATGTCGGTGCCGTGCGTTATCACCGCGCCTACGCAGCCTTCGTCAAGCCGCTTGGCAACTGTGCGCGCGATTTCCCCCCATTCTTTCGGCGCCATGTCCTCGCTCGCGATGCGGAACGGGCTGTCGATTGCCGCGATGTTGGCGAACGACGCCAACTCTGGCGCAGTGGCCAGTATATCGCGCGGGTCGAGAGTCATGAACACGCCGCCAGTGCGGTAGTCCACGCGCGTGCTTATCGTGCCGCCAGTGGCAACCACTGCGACCTTGGGTTTCGACGCGTCGAACTCGAGCCTTGGCACTTTCGTTTCAGTTTCCTGCTTGTTCGATACTTTGCGGATGCTCTGGCAGCTGTCCACGCTCACACCGGCGTTATAGCCGCTGTCGAGCTTGACTATCAGCACGTCGGCGTCGCCAGCCTCGATGCGCGGCATCAGCGTGCCTTCAAGCTGCTTGCCGAACGCAACGAGGCCTATGCGGTCGCCCTCGCGAATGCCACGCTTGCCCAATTCCTTGAGTGCCTTCGCAGAGTACATCGTTACCGCCGTTGATCTGTTACGCCTGTTAGTGGCTTTGATATTATCCCGCAATGTTTAAAGAACCCGCCTCGCCCCATTTGGCTATTCCTTGAGCACCCAGTCCTTGAGCGGCAGGAGCGGCGATTCCTTGGGCGTGTTGAACGCATTTAACGTCATAGTGCGGTTTATGCCGTCCACCTCGCGCACGCGCTCTATCGCGTACTCGCCAAGCTCGTGAATGTTGCGCGCCCTTACCTTAACGATGAGGTCATACTGGCCAGTTACTATTTGAATTTCTTGAACCAAAGGCAGCCTTGCAATTTGCGCTGCAACCGCCGCAGGGGACACGTGCTTGCCAGCCATATTGTGCGTGTCCAAGTTGACGAGTATGTACGCCGTCACCGCGAGCCCAACTTTTTCCGGGTCGATTTCGGCGTGGTATCCTTTCACAACGCCTTCCGCCTCGAGCTTGCGAACCTTTTCGTGCACCGTGCTCATTGGCATGCCCAACTTCTTCGAAATGTCTTTCAAGCTCTGCTTGCAGTCCGCCTGCAGCATCGCCAGCAGCCTAAGCTCCCTATCCCCAAGCTTCACTCGCACCACCCGTAATAATTCCGGCTTTATGCCGCGTAATTCGTAAAAACAAGCAATATTTACGGTTTAGTTAGGAAAAGCTTTTAAAACAACCAGTCGCAAGCCGTATTAAGAAGGGGCGAAGGCAACCCCAAGGAGGCTGTCTTAAAGGCCAGCGAAAGCTGGCATCCCCTATTTCCGTTCACTAAACGTTCTTGCTAACATAAGCGCCGTCTGCTTGAAAGCCTTTTCGGTAGTAGTACTCCCGGCAGCCCACGCCGCTCGTCACGCACAACTTGTTGCAACCCCACTTCCGCGCGACCTCTTCCGCGCGCCCCAACAATTTGCTTCCATAGCGTTTGTGCTGGAACGCCGCTGCGCTGCGTTCGCCAATGCCCACTAGCTCGCCAAGCACGCGCAGTTCGCGCACGCCCGCCGCGCCCGCAGTTATCTCGCGGCGAAACGGGGCGAAGGGTTTGCGCAGCCGCAGGTAGCCCACAAGGCCGCCGTCCTTCGCGTCGAGGCTGATGAAAACCTCTTTGCCGCCCGACGCGTCGTACTCAAGCTCGTTCATCTCCACGCTTCCCGGCAGCGTCCCGCGCAACCCCACCTCGCGCGCCCTGATGTCGCGGCACTCCCAACCGTTGCGATCCATTTCTTCCTGCACGAGTTCGCGCAAGTTAGTTTTCTTCACGCCTGCCGCAATCCTGTTGGACGGAATGTCCCTATCCACCCGCATTACCCGCACGTACTCCGGGGTGTGGCGCAGCATCCTCGCCACCGCAACTGCCGCTTCTTCAGTAGAGTACGGCTCGAATTTTCCTTCCTTCCACCACTCCCACAACCGCGTGCCTTCCATCACGAGCGCCGGGTATATCTTCAGCATGTCTGGCTTGAACCGTTCGTCGGAAAACATTTGCTTAAACATGCGCTCGTCCTTCGCGGGAGTGGCGAAAAGGCCGGGCATCACGTGGTAGCCTACCTTGAGGAACGCGTCCTTGCACGCGGCCGTTGCCGCAGCGGTTTCAGCAACGCCGTGCCCGCGGTTGACTTTGCGCAGCACGTTGTCGTCAAGGCTCTGCACGCCAAGTTCAATGCGCGTTGCACCCCTGTCAACGAGGCGGGAAACCTGCGCGGGCGTCATGGCGCAATCCGGCCGCGTTTCGAACGTGATGCCGATCACCCTGTGGCGGCAGGTTTCATTCGCCTTCATCGCTTCCTCCCAGTTGCGCGCTTTCTTTCCGTTAAACGCCTCCAACGCGGCCTTAAGGAACTCCTGCTGGTAGGCTTCAGGCTGCACGTTGAACGTGCCGCCCATCACGACGAGCTCGCATTTTTGCGGGTCGTGCCCCGCCGCCTCAAGCTGCCTCAAACGCGAGGAGACTTGCCTGCCGGCATCGAAATTGTTTTGCCTCGCGCGCAACGCGGCCGGCTCGAATCCAGTATAGCTCTTCGCCGCGATTTCGCTAGTCGGGCAGTAGGCGCAGTCGTACGGGCAGCCTCCCGGCCGCGTCATCACCGCAATCACGCAAATGCCGCTAGCCGAACGAACTGCCGACTTGCGCAGCGCCCTCCGCAAGACGACGTCACTGCACTCGGCAATCAACTCCGAGTTCTTCAACATGCTTTTCAAGCCTTGCAGCCGCGAGTGCTTGCGCTTGAGGGCTTCAACATCCCCTCGCCCGCCGCCTTCGAGTTCCGCCAGCACCCCTGCAGCAGCCTGTTTTCTAGAGTCAACGGCACGCGTTGCATTGGGAGTGCACGCATCGGCGTCATTGCGAGCCTTGCGCCCGAATTTTCTTATAGCCATATGGTAACAACCCGCATTGTGCACTTGCCGGTTTGGCAGCAGGCGCTTCAGGCAAGCAACGCTGCCAGCAGCGCGGCCAGCGCGTAGGCAATGCCTTGCGGCGTCGGGAACAACAGCACACCGCGCGCCGCGGCCTTCGCGTCGGAAACGAAGCTCGTGCCCACAAACAGGCGGGCTGACGCCGCGGCCTTGAGCTCTACGCTTGACTGCGACCGCGCTTCAAACACGGGCGCGTAATCGCCCACTTCCGGCGCGGGGAACGAGAATTCCACCAGCGCCTTGCTGTTGTGCGGCACGAACACGTTCTTCGACGCGTCAAGCTCCCTCGTCAAGCCGGACATTGACACCGTGAACGCGTCGCTCGCACTCCCCGTGTTCTCGAGCTCGAGCACGTAAGACACTTGCTCGCGCGGCTCGGCTTTCACCGGCTCGCGCACCACGCCCATCATGAACACGTTGCGCGACACCGTCACGCGCGCCTTGAACTCGACCGGCGCAACTTCCTCGTACTCGTCCAGCGCGACGAGCCCCACGACGTAATCGCCGTCGGCCGCCTGCTTCGAGATTATCACGTGCGCCTTAAGCGGGTTTTCGTACTTGCGGCTGTCTTCACCCATCCACCCTTCCGGCAGTTCGTGCCGCAGCACGCGCAAGCCATCCCAATCCGCGTTGCTCAAGCTCGACGTGGAGTTGCTCATAGTAATCTCGTGCGTGTCGTTAGCAATAGCTATCTCTACAGTCTGCCCCGGCCCGACCGTGCCCAAGTCTATGACCTTGCCGTGGCCTGCCGTCGCGCGCGCCGGGCTGACTACGTCAACAACCGCCGCGCCGGCAAGCGCAGCTGCGAGAGCGAACGCGAGAGCCGCAACGAAAAGTCTCATACTGGGACTACTGTAGGAAGATGGTTAAAAGAGTTGCGTGAGTGCAGAAAGTTGCCAAATAATGGTTTTCATACCACTGAACACTCTTTCGTGCGATTAGCAATGCAAACCATTGCGGCAAGCAGTCATCTCGCCGTTTTTCCTGCCGCCCGCCGCATTATGCGCCCGTATTTATTGGGCGCTTCCCTTGAGCGTCATACGCATGGATTTCCACCGGGTTTTCATCGCCGTTACCCCCCCGCCGGAAGCGCGCCAAGCCTTCGCCGCCTACGCCGCCAAAGCCGCGGCCGCCTATCCCGGCATTCGCGCGAACGACTCGCCGCACATCACGCTCATTTTCCTCGGCTTCAAGAACGACGAGCAGGTTGCCGCCGTGCGCGCCAGCCTCGCAACCATCAACGCCCCCAAGTTCACCGCCTCGCTTGAAGGCACGGGGTTCTTTCCCGACTCGCGCTTTCCCCGCGTGTTCTGGCTGGGCGTGAATTCTCCAGGCCTCGAGGAACTGCATCGAGTCGTGGCGGCCGCATTGAGCTTGCCTGAAGAAAAGTTCACCCCCCACACCACCATCGCGCGCATCCGCGATGTGCGGCAGGCGCAAGCGCTGAAAGACTCTGCGCAAGAAAACCCGTTCCAACCCGTCTCGTTCGAAATAACTTCATTCAGCCTTTTCGAGAGCTTCCTCGAGAAGGAAGGCGCGAGGCACGAGGAGCTGGCGGAATACTCGTTGCACTAACCTTGCGTTGGGCAAGCCTTTTTTCGATAACCGCTACAACCTGATGTACGCGTTGCCTATTATTGAAACCAAGCGCCTCGGCAATTTTTTCTTGCTTCAAGCCGTGGCAGCGGTGCAGCAAGAACGCCATCGCATAACGCCCGCCGTTTTTCTTGCTGATTTTGTGCGAGACTTCAAGCAGGCGCGCCGCCGCTTCTTCCGCCTCAACGTTTGTCAAGGCCGCGTTCGCAGTATCTGCCCTTGCCGGAAGCACGTCGTGCAGCGAAACGCCGTCGGTAGCCGCGTCCATGCTCCCGTGAAGCTTTTTGAGTTCCTTACTCGCAATCTGATTTAGCTTGCGTGCTATAGCCATTACTGCCAGCGTGCTGAACGCGTGCCCTCTTGCCGGATCGAAATCTCGCGCCGCCTTGGCCAACGCGTCTATAGCAGCTGCCCGCAAGGCTTCAACATCAACGCCCGGCGTGGCAGCCAACTGGGCTCGTAACGGCCTGCGGGTAAGCCCCTTGTTTTTCGTGAAAAGCGGGTTCGCGTAATCAAGCGGCTGCAGACCGCGCTCGGTTCTAGGCAAGTTACGGCTGCGGTGTGGCAGCAACCCGTCCATAGTCATTTTCGCGAGCAAGGAACGGACTTGCGAAAGCGTCAAACTCGTTTCTTCGCTTATGGCTTTAGGATTGTACCGAAGCCCCGCGTCAATATATTCTTGGGCGTGAGGCAATACTTTCGCTCGTTTTTCAGTAAGCGGCGGGTCTTCAAGGGGCTTGGCGTGCCTTGCGGCCAGCGCTTCCGCCTTGGCAAGCAACTGCCGCGCCAGCGCCAACTCCGCTCTTCCAAAACGCCCGTCCAAAGTTATTCCCCTAACGCCCGACATTTATGCTATTGCAACCCAACGTTTAAACGCTTGTCCTGCGAATTATTTTTATGATCCGCAAGCAGCCTGCCGCGCTCGAAGCGGTCTTGGAAAAGGTTTCCGCAGTCGTCACGCCCACGCGCGCCGAGGCTGATGCCGAAAAGGAATTCGCGCTCAAGATCACTTCGCTCATCGAACCCCGCCTGCCTTCGGGCGCGCGTGTCTACTTCGTCGGCTCCGCGGCGCGCGACACCGGCTTGCGCGGAGACCGCGATGTTGACTTGTTCGTGAGTTTTCCCGCCACGTTCTCACGCGAACGCATAGTTGAACTCACGGGCACCATCCTCAAAAAGTCGGTGCCCGGCAAGTGGGAGATGCATTACGCCGAACACCCTTACTACCAATCGCTGCTGCAAGGCTTCAAGGTCGAAGTAATACCGTGCTTCAAGGTCGAGCCGCACGCGCCAATAAAAAGCGCAGTCGACCGTTCGCCGCTGCACATGGATTACTTGCAAAAGCGTCTCAACCCCTCGCAAAAGCGGGACGTGCGGTGCCTCAAGCAGTTGCTGAAAACTGCCGGCATTTACGGCGCCGAGGCTAGCATAGGCGGCTTTTCAGGCTTGCTGTGCGAATACCTAGTGCTCAACTACCGTTCGCTCGAAACGCTCTTGGCAGAGGCTTCCGCCTGGACGCCGCCAGTAGCCGTGGATATAGAAAGCGCGTTTCCCGACGCGACTGCAAACGAACTCTCCGAAAAGTTTGGAGGCGCGCACCTCGTCATCATCGACGCGATTGACCACAACCGCAACGCAGCCGCGGCCGTGACGCTAGACTCGCTAGCGTCGTTCATCTCTCTCTCCCGCGCTGCCTCAACAGTGCCCAGCGCGGAATTGTTTTTCGAAAAGCCTCCCGTCGTGAAAAACTGCGTCAAGTGGGCTGCCTCGCGCAAAACATACTTCGCTTTGCTGGAATTCAACTTGCCTTCCGGCCTTGTGGAAGATGTTTTCGCGCCCCAACTGCGCAAGACCAGCCACTCGCTGGCAAACGCGTTGCGCATCGCAGGTTTTCGCATGATTGACTGCCAAGCATTCCACTCTTCCGGCCGTGCGGCAATGCTGTTCGAGAGCCTTGACGCGAAACTGCCGAAGCTGCGCGTGCGCGCCGGCCCGCCCGCGTTCCTCCACTCTCCCGCCGCCGAGTTCGTCGCACTCCACCAGCGTCCTTCGCGCGGGCCGTTCATCAAAGACGGGCGCGTCATCGTCGAGGAGCTGTGCCACGAAACCACGCTTCAGGAAGCTGTCGCCGACTTGCTCGGCTCGACGCTAGTTTCTTTCGGCTCCAACATCGAACGGCAAATCAAGCGCGCGCGCATCACCGACGCGAAGAAAGCGAGCGGCGTTAGCCGCGAGTGCCTCGCAAACTACGCCTCGCGCAAGAGCGGCTGGCTCTAGAACGTAACGGCTATAACTCGATTGCAAGGCCGCATATCATTCGCAAGTTCTTCGCGCAACTGCTCACCAATCTATCACTAGCACGTGATCGTATCCATACGAGTGCTGTAGTTTCAACGGTTCGGCCAGTCCCGGCAGGCGCAAAGAGTAATGATTGTTAACGCAGAGTTTCTGTATGCGCTTGGGTTTCAGGCCAGCGATGGCGTCCTCAATCCACTGATTATACGAGCCGGTGTGCTCCACGAGGTCAGGCCTCAAGGCTATCAGCGTCTTGCCTGAAATCCTGCGGTATTCGCCGATCGCGCCCACAACCTCCGAGAGTTTCATCCACTCGAGTGAACCGAAGTCAAGCAGCACGTTAAAGTGCTTGTCGGGAAGGCGCGTGTCGCCCGCGTGCCTAATGCAAACCGACGGCAGCCTGAAGCCTTGCCGCCTTAACGAAGCTTCTTGCGCAGGGTTAAAGTTCAGGCTGCTTGTTCTAGAGCCTTTTCCCTCGAACAGCCACAACAGTTCCCGCCGATTCAGTTCCGGATTCCCACGGCCCCCTGCGTGCTCCGTGATTTTCCAATATTTCTTCAACGCGCCCCTCGTCAGTTCTTTGCCACGACCGCAATCGATGCGTCCCCGCATCTTGCTTTCCAGCTCTCGCGACTGCGCGTCTATTATCGTAACGCGACCTTTAGGCCCGCGCGCCAGAGTGCAAGCGTAAAGCACTGACGGGTCATTAACGATTCCACTGAACGCGCCCACGCACGCGACTCGGTGGTCGAGTCGGATGTGCTCGTCCAGGAGTTCTCCCAGCGTTCGCGCGGTCACGCTTCCACCTCTTCTATCGTGCTGTTGTCGCCCTTGTCCTTATCCCTTTCCACGCGGTAGAGCCTCGTGCTCGCCCCTTCCTTCAACGCCTCGTCGTGCGTAATCACGAAAACCTGTCCAATCACTTGCGGCAGGCCGTCGCGCAGCGTAGTGCACAACAATTCGACCGCGTGCGAATCTAAGTTGTGCGTCGGCTCGTCAAGCACAAGCCAATTCAAGTCCGGCGTCAGCACCGTGGCGAAAGCCGCGCGCAACGCCAACGCCGCGCAGCTCCGCTCGCCGCCCGAAGCGTTCTCGGCAGCAACCCATGCATCCCGCTTGCGCAGCTCGAGGAAATAATCATCTTCGCTCGCCGAGAGCCTCGCGCCCGAATAATCGCGGTAGGGATACACCTGCGGCCAAAACTCTTCCAACGAAGCGTTAATCGCGCCCAACAGTTCGTTGCGCATAGCCGCCTGCGTCTCTACGAGCGCGTTGGAAAACTTTGCCATCCCTTCCACGCGCTTTTCCAAAAGTTGCTTGCGCGCCTCCTGCTCGCGCACGAGGCCAAGTTGCTTGTCCACCTCGGCGAGCCTCGCGCGCTTCTCCGCCCCAGCCACAGCCAGCGCAGCAGCCTTTTCCTTCAACACCGCCGCGTCAGTCGTTGCATCCGCGCCCTCCAGGCGTTTTTCCTTCAGCCCTCCCGGCTGGAAAGCCAGTTTTGCAAACGCCTCTTGAACTCCCATCGTCTTCGCTTGCAAGCTTTTCTTCTGCAGTTCCACTCCTGCCAGTTCCTCAGCGTCTTCCGCAGCGTCCAACTGCGTTTGAAGCCCTTCCAACTCTTGCGGCGTCGCCTTGCCGCACGCCTTCAACTTTTCTTCAGCATCAACGCGCACTTTCAACGCTTGCGCCAATCGGTCTTTTGCATCAAGCCATTCTTTCGCGTCAACCGCCGCCTGCAAGACTGCCGCGAGTTCCGCATTGCCGTTTTCAAGCGCGTCCATAAGCTCTTTCACGCGCGCCTCCCCAGCATCAGCTTCGGCTGCAGCCTTTGCGGCATCGCCGGTTTTCGCCAGTATTTCAACCTCGGCCGTGAGTGAACCAGCTTTGCTTGCAAGAATGCTCGCGTTGCGCTTGATTTCATCCGTACGCCCTCGGACATCAAGCGCTTCCTTAAGCGTTTTCTCGCGCTCCTCCAGCTCGAGCGCTGCGGCATTGATTTCAGTTTGCTTCCTGCCGGCTAGCTCGGCGACTTTCGTGCCGTCAAGCGCGCTCTCGCACACTGGGCACGCGGCAGTAGTGCCTTCAAGCAGGCGCGCCGCTTCCGTTGCAGAGTTGACTGTTGCTGCAGCTTCGGCAGCAGCCTTCTCGCACGCTGGAACGTCGGTTGCAGGCAGGGCTTTCAACGCCGCTTGCGCCTCGGTCAACTGCGCAGTTATGCTTGCGAGTTCTTTCTCCACACGTTCCTTGCGCACTGCCGCCTGCTTAGCTTCGGCCGCCCTTGTCTTCAATTCCGATACGCGCGCGTTGGTTTCCTGCAGTTCGCTCCGCGTTCGCAGGATGCATGCCTCGACAACCGTTTTCTTTGCGTTCGCCTCTTCAAGCGACAGGCTCGGCTTGCGTTCGAGCTGCTGTTGCAAAAGCGTTGCTTGGGCGGCAGCTGCTTCCAACTGTCCCGACAGGCGCTGGCCTTCAGCAAGCGCTGCTTTGCAAGCAGCAATTTCCTTCTGCAGCCTTGCCTTGAGCGCGGCAGCTTCCGCCGCCTCCAACCGTTGCGGGTTGCGCTTCAAAACTTCCGCGAGCCTTGCTTCCACCTGCCCCGCGAGCGCGTTCGCCGCTTGAAGCTCGCCTTGAAGCTTGTTGAACACTCCCTCCTGCCGTTCCAATTCAGCAACCGCCGCCGCTAGGCTGCGCGCTTTTTCTTCGGCAATCTTTCTTTTCGACTCGCACTCGGACGCCTCGCGTTCAGCCGCGTCAACGGCCGCCTTCAACTCACGCGCATCTTTCTCCAGTTCCGCGGCGTTAGCCCCGGCGATGAAAGACTCGGCTTGCGCCTTGAGTGCCTTGAGCTTGTTCACCACCGTCGTCGCGTTCGAGCGAGCGGTCTCGAACTCGGCTATGCCCAACAGCTCGTCCGTCTGCTTCTTCCGCTCGGATTTGCCTAATTCGAGGAAGTAGTCTATCTTGTTCTGCTCGGAGTAAACGGCGCGCACGAAAAGCTCGTAATCGACTTGCAGCAGGCGTTCGACGTTCTCGGTAACGCGCTGCGGCCCGCTTTCAATAACCTTGCCTTCCTCGCGCAAGTGTGCCACGCTGGGGCTCTTGGCGTTTATCGTCCTCTCGACGGAATAGTTTTTGCCGCCTGCGTCGAACCACACTTCCACCGACGCTTCCTCAAACTTGTGGGGCGAGTTCATTACGAGTTCTTCAAGCTTCACGCGCCGCGACTTGACTTGCGGCGTGGTGCCGTAAAAGGCGAAGCACATTCCTTCCAAAATGCAGCTTTTGCCGGCGCCCATCGGCCCGATTATCACGCTAGTGCCCTTGCCGAAGCTGGCTTCCGAATACTCGTGGCTCTTCCACCGCTTGAGGCGCACGGCGCGAATCATGGCAAGCTTATCGCCAGCAACAGTTAATTTGCTTGCGCTTGAGCGCCCGGCTCAGCTCACGAGGCCGACTTCGTCAACCTGCACTTCGCTCACGCCCGCGATTTTCTTCACTTCCTCCTCGAAATCGCGGTTCTCGCCGTCCTCGCACACGAACGAAGCCTTCACTATCTTAGTGCCGAAAACGTAATCCTCAACCTTGCTCGTGTTGCAGCCTTCCACCGCCTTCACTCGCTCGGCCAGCTCGGCAGCATCCTGCCCTTCAACGGGGAACACGCGCATTGCCACGAGAACCTTTCCCATCATTCAACACCCTCGTATCAACACTGTGAGTAATGCCCTTTCTTTCCGCGCTTCAACAACGCGTTCCTATACCGCGCGCGTTTGAAGGCAGGCGCGCGAACCACACGGACGCGCACGCCCCTTTCTTTCAATGCTTTCTCCAAGCGCTTTCCGTCAACCTTCTGGTCGTGGCCCAGCACGACGACGTCCGGCTTGGCCTTCACCACAGCATCAAGATAATCTTGTTTGCTGCCGAGGAACGCTTTTGAAACGAACTTGATTGCCGAGACGAGCGAGAGCCTTTCCTTCTCGTTGAAGAACGTCTTGCTTCCCTTCGTTTTCAGCACGTTCCCATCGCGGGCGACTGCAACCGAAAGCTTGCCTTGGCGCGCCGCGTGCTTGAGGAACGCAACGTGCCCCGGGTGGAGCCCGTCGAACGTCCCAGCCGCGAAAGCCCTGCGCATTGACCGGGCACCTACGGTCCGGTAAAACCGCATTTATCGCACGAGTACTTGTTTTCGTTGCGCCTGCACGCCGCGCAGCGCACGATGCGCCCGTCGCAACCCGCGCCGGGGCACTGGAGCACCACGAAGTCGGCATCATTGCGGCCGCAACTAGAGCAAACAGCCATTTCCACCATAACCTCCCAGAAAGCGAGAACGCCAGCGTAAAGCGCGCCAGCCTGTAGGCTATTAGTGCCTCGGCTTGTTTTTATATCTTCTGAACCGTAAATACTACCGTCCGGCGTTGCGTTTGGGCCCTTCGGCTAGCTTGGATAGGCTGGGAGCTTGCGGAAAACGCGGCTGCAAGAATTAAAGCGTGTTTGCAGACAGCTCCAGACCGGGGTTCAAATCCCCGAGGGCCCGCTGCCCAAGCCGCGGGGGGAACCCGAGGTTCCCCCGGCTCTGGGCGTCCGCCGACCCCCTCCTTGCGGCGAACGAATCGTTGCGAGTCTTTTTTGGTGCAGCTTTTCGAGAAGTGCAGGCTAATGCCTTGCGGTCGCATTCGGAATAAAAAAGAATTAGCCGGGGGCTTGCACCCTCCCCCTTCTTAACGAGTTTCCAGTCGCTTCAGGCGCTCTTCGCCATTTCGTAAAGCGACTTTATCGCCACCACCGCAGCTGCGGGTGCGACGAACGCGCCGGCGTACACGAACACGCTGACGAGGTAGTCACCAGCGCCCGTGTTTAGCTGGCGCGCCACGTCGGCGAGGTTGTTGGCTGCTACGTTGAACGCTATCGCAGCGACGAGGAACGCCATCGTTTCTTTTTCGCCGATGTTCACGAGACCCACTATCACGCCGATCACGCCCAGCAGCAGGGGTACCCACCCTTGGCCGGACCACACGAAGCCCGCCACTAGCGCTACCACTAGGCCGATGACAAACAGCCACGCGCCCACTACGGGCATAATGTTCGCTTGTTTCTTAACCATTTTTTTTGCACCTCTTAATGCGCATTAATACGTTTAAAGCAAGGGTGTAGCTGCTTGCTTAAAAAATTGCGTTGTCGCGCCTATTGCGGCGGCTGGGCTTCCTGGGGCTGGCCCACCGGCACTTCGACAAAGCGGATTTGGTCATCGCCTGCCGTGTATATAACGCGGATGACTCCGTTGATGAGCTGCGCTTCGTTAAGCTTGTCCAGGAACGCGAGCGTAGTGTCCTCCTTGACGCCCACCGCCCCCTCGAAAACCGCGTCTACCGGCGAGAAGCCGTTGTCCTTGAGCGCCTTTATAGTCTTTTGGATCTCTTCGGAAACCTTCATTGCCATAAGCGCACCACCCGACTTAGCTAGTTCCACTCATTAACCCTTTTCAGTATATAAATGCGTGGCAACTGCCTTGCCGGGCCGCGGCCGCTCACCAGCCCGCCAAAGAAACTTATTTAAACTTACTGCGGCTGATTACAGATTGCCCCTTTATGCTGTGGGGCCGAAAGGTGGTATTTCATGGTCAAGTACGCTATAGCCAAACAACTCGCAGGCAAGTCGATAATAACGACCGACGGTGAAGAGCTCGGCCGCGTGGTGGACTTGTACCTGAACGAGCTTAACGGCAAGATTGAGCGCGTGCTCATCGAGCCGAACCCCGACTCGACGCTGGCAGAGCGCGCGGAAAAGGAAGGCGCCGGTTTGATAACCATACCTTACTCGGCCGTCCTCGACGTGAAGGACGTGATGGTCGTCGACAGGCGCAACCTCGTCGTTTAACTGCCGCCGAAAGGTTTCAAAAGCATTTAGCCCGCAGCTTTGTTTTTCTCTCGCAAGGCCTTCTTAGCTTGCGCGACGGCAATGTTTTCCAGCGCGACTTGCACGAGCTCTAGGTACGGGTGGCTCGCAGGCACCACTCGCCGAAGCACCGGCTGCAATCTTTTCAAGTAATCTCGCGTAGTTGCGCCGCAGTTTGTGAAGTACGCGCCGAATTGCCGCACGGTCGTTCTCTTCGGGTTGAAGGCGCGCAGCTTTTGAAACACGTTATAACAATGTCCTTCCGCTAGGCGGAACACGCCGCTGAGTGCGACGAAATCACTGTGATCCATTTTAAGCATAGTCCTGACGCCGTTTTCAGTTGGTTCTATCATTCCGTTCGCGATACGCGCGAGCCGCGCGAACTCCGGGTTTGCTTCCCGCGCTTCAGTATTCAGCCTTGTTCGCATCATTCTCGCGTCGGGCGTGGTTTGGGCAGGAACTCCCGAGCGGATGACTCTGGTTACAGCCTGGCGGGTAGCGTCCGGACTCTGCTTGAAGCGCGGGTCGAGGCCGCGCACGAGGAACGCCACGAGCCGGTCGTAAGGCAACCTTGTTTCTTCCAACAGTTTTTTCGCATCTTTAGCCGGGTCGGGCAGGTTATGGATAATATCTTCAGAACCAGTACGGTATGTAAGCGTAGCGCCTTTACCGCTGCGTGTTACTGCCGAGACGCGCCCCACGGGCTCCCAAGCTCTGATAACGTCTTGTTCGATCGCCTTCCCTTCAGCGAAGCGGGCGACCAACTCGTGCCGCGCGACTGCCGCGTTCAACGAGTCTAGCTTTTCAAGCGCCTTGCGTGTGCGCCGGTGCGCCTGGATGTTTTCGCGGTTTGCTCCAAGCCGCTTTCGTTCTTCAGGCGACAACGTTGCAATCGCGTCAAACACGCTGCGCGCAGCTTCAACAACCTTCGGCACGTTTTCAGGCGAGTGAAGCGCCTTCGAAGCGCGCGCGCCCGCATCGTCCCCAAAGTGCCGCTCCAACAGTTGCTTGGCGCGAGGGTGGCGTGCGAGCGCCGCGGTAACTTCAGGGCTTGCGTGCAGCATCACAACTCCGTTTTACCCGTTGCAGTTTATATGAATAGCGCCGCGCGTGGTGTCGTAAAAGTGCCGCATGGCGCCAGTAGTCGGATGCGGTTCCAACCAGTTTGCCATACTGGCGGGCTAGCGGTATGCCGCATCGCGCTTCTTCAGCTTGATCAGTTCAACGAAGCCTTCGTGTTCGTTAATCCGGTAAATGATGCGATATTTCAGGAAGCGTTCGCGAAGGCACCCGGCCAACGGGCCGGTCAGCCGCTTATTGCTGTCAGGGCGCTCGAGAATCTTCCGGATGACTTTCACCGCGATTTCCTTCGCCGGCGCGTCAAGCTTGCGCAAATCCTCAACGAACTCTTGCGAGTAACGGGCTTGGTACGCGCTCATATCTTCACGCCCGTCCGTTTCTCGAACTCTTTCTGCGAAAGCCACTTCTGCTTTCCCGCGGCGATTTCGGAATCTATGCGCGCCACGTCCCTCGCGTCCGCGTGCTCCTCTTCCGCCTCGAGGAAACCGTAATGCTCGTTCAACATAAGCACCGCCAGCCGCAACGCCTCCGCCTTGGTTTTCGCGTATCCGCGCGCGATGGCGCTCTCAAGTATCTTCGCAGTCGCGCCCTCAAAGTTAACGTTGACGTAAACCATCCGCTCACCCTAAAGAATAACTAAGAAATCCTTACTAATAAGCTTTCTGATAAGAATTTGAGTGCCGCAGGGGTGATTTGGGAGGGCGCTAATCGGTTGTTGCCGGTTACTTGCCGCTCACACTATGGCCACGCCTTTCTTGAGCGCTTCGCTGACTATGTTCGCGCCGCCAGCCCGTTCGTCGAATTCTTCCGGCGTGAAGCATATTAAATCAACCGGCGCGTCAATATGCCAGTACTGGCGGAGGCCGACGGCGCGTTCATAAAATTTTTGCCCGGCAAAATCCTTGGAAACGATTATCAAATCGTAGTCACTGTCCTTTTCAGCGCCGCCCCAGGCGCGGGAGCCGAACAGTATCCCCCGCTCTACACTCATTTTTTCGCCGAGCCTTCGGAAAAAGCTTTTCAGCCCTTCGAGAGAATAGTTTTCGCCCATCCAAACACCTTGCGCGCATCTTCCAACGCCAACTTCGCATCGTCGTGCGAGACTTCTTCCCTGAAGCCAGGGTAGCGGGGGTTTAAGAAAAAAGCGTTAAGCCGCTCGCAGCTTTGAAGCAATTCCGGCGGAAGGGAAACTTTTCCGGAAAGAAAAACCAACTCGTGCGTCCTTCTCACTTCGTCAAACCGGCTTGCGTAAACCGCCTTGAGTGCCTTTTCAACCGTTTGCTGGCAGTGGAACGCCGCCAGCCCGAAAATGGCCTTCTCATAAAGCACCGTTGCGGCCTCCAAGTCTTCACCCGCCTTTGTCAGCCACTCAGCAACGTCCTTCTCGGAGTTCATACTATAAAGTGGGAACCCGGCTTAATAACTTCCACGGCTAAAAGCCGCGCTTAGCCCTTTCTAGGAGATGCCGCAGGGGTGATTTGAACACCCGGCGTACCGCTCTTCAGGCGGACGCTCTCCCAGGCTGAGCTACTGCGGCGTGTTGTTCTACAGATATTTTTTGTGCGGCAAGAGTTAAAAACGCAGCTTTTGGTCAAGCTTTACGAGCGAGCGTAGGAGCGCCTGAAGGCACGACGGAGCGAGCGAAGAAAAGGTTGCTGAGCTACTGCGGCGCTAGAATTATTCTGCTGCCGAATGCTTAAAACGCTTTCCAGCGCGCCTTAAATCGTTTGCTTGCCATAATAGTTGCATGCTCGTCCGCAAGGTGCTTATCGTAGGCGGCACTGGCGCGTTCGGCCAGTGGTACGCGCGCTTCTTCAGCGAACGCGGCCGGCAAGTGTTCATTTCCGGCAGGGATTGCGCCAAGACGGCGGTAGCCGCGCACAAGACAGGCGTCAACGCGGCGGAGGATGCCGCGTCGCAGGCCGCGGAAAGCGACCTAGTAATCATCAGCGTGCCGCCGCACGCCACGCCTGCAGAAATAACAGCTATCGCGCCGCGCTGCGCGAAAGGCGCGTTGTTGATGGACTTCTCGTCGGTCAAGCGCGATTGCGTGGCGACCCTCGAGAAAATTGCGGTTGGCAACAGCAAATTGGAGTTGGCGAGCGTCCACCCGCTGCACGGCCCGCGCGTCGCAACGCTTTACGGCCGTCCGGTAGTGATGATTCCCGTGCGCAAAGGCGCGAAGTACGCAGAGCTCAAAAAACTTTTTGAAGATGCAGGCGCGCAAGTGACCGAGGCGACTGCGCAAGAGCACGACCGCGCGCAGTCTATCGTTCAAGGCTTGACGCACTACGCGGCGATAACCGCAGGACTCGCGGTAAAGCGTTCCGGCGTTACTGCTGAAAGCCTGCTGCGGCAGGCCACCTCCAACAGCGAACTGTTGTTAGGCACGATTGCGCGCGTGACGCTGCAAAACGCCGCGATGTACGCCGAGATACAGTCGCTAAACCCTAACAACGCGGCGATGCGCAAGGCGTTCATCAAGGCGGCAGAGGAAGTGGACGCGGCGGCGCAAGACGCCGGCAAGCTCGAGGCGCTGATAACGCAAGCTTCAAGCATATTTTCAGGCAACGAATTCCTTGCGGCGAGCGACGAGGCGGCAAGCGCCATGCACTACGCGCTGCGCCGCCAGCCTGTCACGCAACGGGAGGAAGTTGCGGCGCAGGAAGGAAAGGCAATAGGCCTCCTCGGGCCGGAAGGCACGTTTTCCGACAAGGCGCGACTGCAGTACGCTGCCGAATGCGGGGCGATGCCCGTAAAGTATTACGATTCCATCCCGAAAGTGCTGGCTGCAGTTTCTTCCGGCGAGTGCGCCGAAGGCATGGTGCCGATTGAAAATATGCTGGAAGGTTCGGTCAAGCAGGCGCTTGATGCATTGCTTTTTTCGAAGCTCAAGGTAAAGCGCGAGCTCATCGTTGCGGTGCACCACTGTGCGGCGGCGTTGCCGCAAACAACGCGCGAAAAAGTGAACTTCGTAATGTCCCACCCGCAAGGCCTAGCCCAGTGCGCGAAGTACATAGCCTTGCATTTTCCCGACGCGAAGCTCGCGCCTTCCACCAGCACGGCCGCGGCGTTCGAGCAGATTGCCGAGCGCGGCGCGGTAGGCTGCGTTGCGATAGGCCCGCGGGAAGCTGCCGAAAAGTTCGGTTTGCGCATACTTGACGAGAACGTGGAGGATGAGAAGAACAACGCCACGCGGTTTTTTGTCGTCAGCAAGAGCGACTCGCCGAAGACCGGCCGCGACAAGACGAGCATTCTGCTGCATGCGTTCAAGGATCGCGCGGGTTTGCTGAAGGACTTGCTTGGCGAGTTCGCCGACCGCGGGCTAAACTTGTGCGCGATAGAATCGCGTCCTTCCCGCAAGAAGCTTGGCGAGTACGATTTTTACTTGGAAGTGAGCGCCCACCGCACCGACGAGCCGCTAAGGCAGGCGGTTGCGGCGCTGAAGGAAAAGAAGATTGCCCTCGTGGAAGAGTACGGAAGCTACCCTGCGGCGGCTAACGCTTGATGGCGTTAACGCGCTTGGCTAGCGTAAAATCCTTGCTTTAAAGCCCACCCGTATAATGCGGCCGTGCGGTTGACGAACTTCACCGTTGGTTTGAATCCTTTAAAATCGAATTCCTTGGCAAGCTTGCCACCCGACCACTGCCCCTATCGAGTAAGGGTATAGCTTCGCTGTAAAACATTTTTCTTCCGCACGCCTTATTTTTTGCCCACGACGGCCATGTGCGCGAGGAGCGCTTCCAGCTGCATGCGCGGGTCTGCGCCCTCCACCATGCGAAACTCGTACTCGCCGATGCGGTCAATGAGCCTTATTTTGCACGAGTCGGGAATCCCGAGGCCGGTGACTTCGCGGTAGATTTGCCCCATCACGTCCTCGCCGCTCATGCCGTACTTGACGATGAGCGAGTCCAACAGCTTTCGCGCCTCGCCGAACTTGCCGTCAAGCGCGAGGTTGACCATCAAAGCGATTTCTGCGGGCCGCGCGCGGCTGCTTACGGATAACACTTCATCCTCACCAATCTTGTGGCCGGTGGACGCCGCGCCTTGCAGTACGTTGATGGCCTTGCGCGCGTCGCCCTCCGCAATGTACGCGATTGCTTTCACGGCTTCCGGCGACACTTGCAGGCCTTCCGTCGATTCGATGTTGCGCACTATGCACTCCACTTCGGCGTCGTCCAGCGGCGTAAAGCGGAATATCGCGCACCTGCTTTGGATGGGTTCGATTATGCGCGACGAGTAGTTTGCGTTGAGGCAGAAGCGCGTGTTGCTCGAGTATTTCTCCATCGTCCGCCGCAGTGCCTGCTGCGCGTCGTCCGTAAGCGAATCCGCCTCGTCCAGCAGGATGAGCTTGAACGTAACGCTCGATATGGGCAGCGTGCGCGCGAAGTCCTTTATCCTGCCGCGCACAGTGTCGATGCCTCTTTCATCACTTGCATTTAGTTCCAAGAAACAGTCGGAAATCGCATCGCCGTAAAGCTCGCGCGCCATGGCGAGCACGCAAGTAGTCTTGCCGCAACCCGGCCTTCCGGAGAGCAGCATATGGGGCAGGCTCCTCTGGGCGACGTACGCCTTGAGGCGCGTTACTATCGCAGCTTGGCCGGTCACTTCGGCCAGCGTCTTGGGGCGGTATTTCTCTACCCACGGGATGAATACCGCTTGTTCTTCTTCAGCCATCATGCGCGCCCCCGCGTTTCTAGGCCGGGTAAACCCTTTTATGCCCGATGGCCCTGCGGTCCGTGCTCCGCCTTGCGGCACGACGGCAGCGAACTTGTGGGCGTTCGCGCGCCCCCACGGCTTTATGCCGCCGACCTTGCAAGGTTACGTTTAAACGGCTAACAACGCGCACGGTAACATTGCCCGGTAACCAGTCTAGCTGGCCGGTGTTCCCACGCGCGCCGAATCGCCGAAATCGCCGCTCGGCAGGTTGCACCCGCAGGGCTCTTCGGTACAGACTTAGTCTAAATGCGATCTTCTTTTAATTGCTTGTGTGCACGGCTGCAGCTAGGCTGTGATTTCCGAGGTTCTTTGTCCCTTACGCGCTCTTGAACTTCTTGCGCTTGGGCATGTTGCTCCAGCAGCCCTTGCAGATTACCTTGCGGCTGGTTTTCGACGCGGTAGCGCTAGCCTTGTGGCAGTTGCGGCAAACTTTCTTGTTGCAGTAGTCGCATTCCTCGGCGTAGTAAGCGTCCTTCCCGCACCTTTCGCACTTCATGAGAATACCTGTTTAGCAGTGAGAATTTACTTTTGTCCGCGCCAAGCTTAAAAACCCGCGGGTTGGCGGCGCGGTGCTGGTTTAAATCACGGCGTGCCATACTTTTTTATGCGCAACGCACTCCTGCTGTTGGTCGCCTTGACGGCCTTGGCGTCCGCCGAATGCACGTTGTTCGCCCACTGCCCCGCCTCGGCGTCGGGCGCGTTCGAGGCGCGCGCCATCGTGGTCGTGGACGGCCAGTACTCTTGCGGGGAGGTGGCTGCAGGCGTGGTGATGCCGAACGGCACGTCCCTACCCCTAGCTGTCGCGTGCGAAGGCAACGTGAACAAGGTTAATTACGCGCCTCCGGCAACCGGGGTTTACAAAGTCGTGTTCGTCTCGTGCGGTTCAGTGGCAAATTGTGACGTGTCCGCGGTGCGTGCCCCGCGCCCGGCTCCACTGCCCGACCTTCCCGCGGTGCTGGCCGCGGCAGTTGCCATCGCCTGCGCGTTCTTTGCAAAGAATTAAATGCTTCAATCCCACCCTTGTGTTTGAGAGTGGTTAAGATGTCGTTCGTCAAGCTCGCCTCAAATGCTTTCGGCGCTTTCAAGGACAATTGGAAGTCGGTAGTACTGTTCAGCGTGCCCTTCCTGTTGGCATTCCCGCTGGCGGTGCTGCTTCCCAACTACCCTGCGTTGGGGGGGATATTCCTGCGGCCCGGCAGCTTGGGCACCGACGTGAGCGCGGGGGGCATAGCGTTGATGCTAGCGGCCGTTGCCGCGTCGATGCTGCTCTTTTCGCTCGCGGTGGTTGCGATAAACTCGGTAGTCAAGTCTCGCCGAACGCTCACGAAGCTCAAGCAATGGGACTTCGAGCGCATGGAAACCGCGACGTTGAGGATGTTCGGCGTTTACCTAGTTACATTCATAGCCGTGTTCGCCTTCAACCTCCTGCTTTTCCAACTGCGAGTTGCCGAACAACCGCGTCTCATACTTTACGCGTTGTTCTCCCTCGCCGCTTACGCCGCCGTGCTCTTCGCGCCCCAGGCAATCGTGCTTGACAACCGCGGCATCGAGCAATCAATAGTGATGAGCTCGCGCTGCGCTGCGGGCAAGCTTGCGGAAACCGCTGCGTTCGTCATCCTCGCGCTCGTTCTCATGGGAGTGAATGCCGCGGTGTTCACGAGTCTCCAATCCTCCTTGCCGTGGGCAATCTTCATCGGCGTGTTGACGAACTCGCTGTTAATCCTGCCGTTCCTCGAGCTGTTGAAAGTGCAGATTTACTTAAGCAAGTACTCGCTGCTTTGAACAACGAGAAATTACGTGCGTTTTATGGCGAGAATGAGTTTTCGATTCCGGCTCTTCGCACCCCTACGTCTTGAAGAAATAGAAGCGCTTCCAGTCGATCGACGCAAAGACGAACCGACTCGAACCGTGCTGTTTAAAGCGATAATTGGGCATGCTGCCGGAGAAAGAACGATTCACGTTGTCGAGAAAATATTTCATCCCGGCCGCTCGAGCCAAGAACACGCGCAAAATGCTATTCAATATTTAGTTAATTCAATTCACTTGCGAAGACTCGGCGTACCGGCTGCAAGAGTGAGGCTCTTGCCGACCGGAAAGGGGTTGCGGCTTTTCGTTGGCGACCCGACTCGCGGGGATCAAAGAAAAATTTTCGAGTGGGCTGATATGGATGGCGGCATTGAATGGGAGTCGAAAAGACTGCCGAATTTTCAAGAAGTTAACGAACAGATTCGCCGACACACGGCGAAGGCCGAAGAAGCCGGGCTTAAAATCCGCCCCCGGGCATGGAGCATCATCATCAACAAAAGAACTGGGGATGGAACTCCGATAATTCACGACTACAAGTGGACGAGGCCAATTTTTGGCAAAGCCGACAAAATCGCGTCGGACTGGCGTCGTCTTGAGGCGCAACTCGAGAGAAAAGCGCTGCGAAAATAGAAATTGCCTCTGGAAAAGCAGGCTTCGACCGGCAGGCGGTTGCCTTTATTCGCGTTCAGTTGCAAACGCGCTCCTTCCCCCCGTTTTGGCCGCAACCAGTATAAACCTGCGGCGCTTTCGTTAATCTCATGGCGACTAGCCGGCGTTTTACGCTCATCATTGCCGAGAAGCCCAGCAGCTGCCAGAAGATAGCCACGGCCTTAGCCGACGGCAAGGTCGAGCGCAAAGGCAAGGCCGGCGCTTACTACTTCGAGCTGGAGCACGCAGGCAAGCCCATGGTGGCGGTTCCCGCAGTCGGCCATCTTTACGGCCTGCGCGAGCGCGAGAAGACGCACGGTTACCCCGTGTTCGACGTCGAGTGGGCACCGTCGTTCGAAGCGTCTAAAACCGCGGGCTTCACGAAAGCTTACTTGAACAACATCATCGCGCTCGCCAAGTCCGCGAGCGAGTTTTACTCCGCGTGCGATTACGACATTGAAGGAGAAGTGATAGGTGCCAACATAGTAGAGTTCGCCTGCAAGGCGAAGGACGCGCGCCGCATGAAGTTCTCCACGCTTACGAAGGAAGAACTTCTCGACGCGTTCGACAACGCCCTCCCCCACTTGGACGCCGGCCTCGTGGCTGCCGGCCGCACGCGCCACAAACTCGACTTTTTCTGGGGAATCTCGCTCTCACGCGCCCTCATGTCCGCGATGAAGAGCGCCGGCCGCTTTCAAATAATGAGCGTGGGCCGCGTGCAAGGCCCCGCGCTGGCGGTGATATGCCGCCGCGAGAAGGAGATAACCGTTTTCGTGCCAGTGCCCTACTGGCAGGTGTTCGCGCTCGTCAAGGACGTGGCGTTCGAGCACGAGCACGGCAAGTTTGACGCAGAGGCTGAAGCCAAAGCTGCGGTTGCGGCCGCCGGCAAGAACGGTTCGGTGACGCAAGTCAAGAAATCGCGTTACAACCAACTGCCGCCCTTCCCGTTCGACCTCACCACGCTGCAAACCGAGGCTTACCGCGCGTTCGGCCTCACGCCCACGCAGACGCTGGCCACCGCCCAGAAATTGTACGAAGGCGCGCTCATAAGCTACCCGCGCACCGCGTCGCAAAAACTCTCCGAAAAGCTGGGGTTGCCCGCGATACTGCGCAAGATGTCCGCCATACCGCCTTTCGAAAAGCTTGCGGCACGCCTTCTCGAGCAAGGCCGCACCAAGCCGCACGAAGGCCCCAACTCCGACCCCGCCCACCCGGCCATATACCCGACTGGCGTCAAGCCCAACGCGCTGCAAGGCGCCGAGGCGAAAGTGTACGACCTCGTTGCCAAGCGCTTCCTCGCGTGCTTCGCCAAGCCCGCAGTGCGCGAGCGCATGTCCGTGCAAGTCAAGCTCGGCACGCAGCTCTTCAACGCGTCCGGCAGCCGCACGCTGGAACAAAACTGGTTCGAGTACTACGCGCCTTACGTCAAGCTCGAAGAAATGCTAATGCCCCCCTTCACGGAAGGCGAGGCCGTCACCGCGCAGAAAGTGTGGAGCGAACACAAGCAAACCCAACCCCCAAAGCGCTTCACGCAAGCGTCACTCGTCCGCAAGCTAGAGGAAGAAAACCTCGGCACGAAAGCCACGCGCGCCGGAATCATCCAAACGCTTTTAGACCGCGGGTACGTGCGCGGGAAGAGCCTCGAAGCCACGCCCCTAGGCATGAGCGTGTTCGAAGCGCTGGAAAAGAATGCGGATGAGATATTGCGGCCCGAACTCACGCGCCACTTCGAGGAAGAGATTCAAGCCATTTCGGAAGGCGGCAAGAAACCCGAAGATGTGGAAGGCGAGGCGCGCACTGAACTCACGCGACTGCTTGACGACTTCCGCAAGAAGGAAGCGTCGGTGGGTCGCGAGCTCTTAAAGTCGTTCAACGATACTGCCCGCGAAAGCCGCGTGCTGGGCGCGTGCAAGGCCTGCGGTAAAGGTTCGCTCGTAATGCGCTCGTCGCGCTTCGGCGTGTTCGTCGGCTGTTCCGCTTACCCTGCCTGCCGCCAGACTTACCCGCTGCCGCGCGAGTGCGCGCCCGCACCAACCGGCAAAGAGTGCGAAAAGTGCGGCACGCCCATAGTAACCATCCGCCGCAAAGGCAAACGCCCGTTCTCCATGTGCCTCGCCCCGGCTTGCGAAACGAAGAAAGATTGGGCCAAGCCCAACGCAAGCGCCTGAATTCCCGGGTGAGCCACACGGTTCGCTGCCGTTAAATAACTCGCACAGCCTAAAGAAATTTGGGTACCGGCAATGCGAATCGAACTCAACTTGCGCAAGACTGCGCGCCAGAACGCCGCGCTGCACTACGAAGCTTCGAAAGAGGCGCGCGCCAAGCTAGCTTCCCTTGACGAAGCGCGTGCGAGGCTGGAGCGTGAGCTGTCCGGGTTGCAGGCGCGCGCAGAACGGCCTCCCGCCGCGGCCGTGGTGAGGCGCGAGGTGCGCGAGCGCGAGTGGTTCGAGAAGTTCAAGTGGTTCAAGACTAGCGGCGGGCGTTTGTGCCTCGCGGGCAAGGACGCGCGGCAGAACGACGATTTGTTCGCGCATTACATGACGGACGGCGACTTGTTCCTGCACGCTGACATTCAAGGTGCGGCATTCACGCTCCTCAAGGACGGTGCGGCCGCGCCGCAAGAGGAAAAGCTCGAAGCCGCGCAGTGGGCTGCCTGCAATTCGAGCGCGTGGAAACGCGGTTTCACCACCGTCGACGTGTACGCCTGCCTCAAGGAACAGCTTTCCAAGAGTTCTCACGGCGAGTTCGTCGGCAAAGGCGCGTTCGTCATGTCCGGCAAGCGCGAGTGGTTCAAAAACACGGAGCTGGCAGTCGCAGCAGGTGTGGTTGATGCAAAAAACACTGCAGGACTACCTGAAGTTTTTGGTCAAGCTTTTCAAGCGGAGTCGAGGAGCCGCAGCGACGAGCGAAGCGAGGAAAAGGTTGTTGTAGTGCCTAAAGTTCTCGGCGCCAACCAACTTACGAAGTTTTCTATCGTCACGCCCGGCGACAAGAAAACCAACGCCAAAGCCGCTGCGGCAGCGTTAGGCCTCGGCGCGGCGGGAGTGGAAAAGTTGATGGCACTGCTGCCCTAATGCCGCACGCAGGCCGCTGGCATAATGCTTAAATACGTGCATTATGCACTATTTTGAACATGGATGCGGTGCGCGTGAGGCGCGTCTACCTAGAATTCTCGAAGCACCACGGCCTCAAGCCCGTCGTGCTCAAGGAGATAGTCTTCCTGCGCGCGAAAGGCTACTCGAACGTGGGCATTGCCAGCGAGCTGGGCGTGTCGCGCAACACGGTGGCAGCGTACCTCGGCCGCATGCGCGCCATGCAGGACGCTGACGTGGCTGAGATGATGTCGCTCGTCGGCCTGATGCTGAACCGCAGGCGCGCGTTGGAGCGCGAGATATTCGGGAACCGCCCGAATGGTGTTTAAGCATTGCGTTCGATAGTTGGTTTGCGTTTGCGCAGATTTTGCGTTTGCGCCGAGATATTATCGTTTGCAGAATTTTGGTGAGTGTGGTTTACTATGCCTGACGAAATAGAGTTGAAAGTTGCCGAAGCGATGCAGATCGACTACGGCAAGCGCGTGCTGCGCATGGACTCGTCGGCGCGCAAGCTGCTTGGCGTTTCTACGGGCGACGTGGTGGAAGTGCGCGGCAAGAAGACTACGGCCGCAATCGTTTTTCCCGCCCATCCTGCCGACGAGGGGTTGAACCTCGTGCGCATGGACGGCATACTGCGCCAGAACGCCTCCGTGGGGTTGGGGGATCGCGTTAAGATACGGCGGGCGGAGATAAAGCCCGCGAAGAAAATCCTTCTAGCACCCAACCAGCCCACGCGTTACGCGCCTGGGTTCGACCAGTACGTTAAGAAGAACCTTATCGGCAAGCCCCTGCAAAGGGGGGATGTGCTTTCCGTCAACGTCTTCGGTACGGCCTTCCCATTTGCGGTGGCACAGACAGTGCCCGGCGGTTTGACGATGGTCGTCGATTCCACGGCGCTCGAGCTGCGGGAAGAACCGATGAAGGAATTCGGCCGCATTGCAACAATCTCGTACGAGGACATTGGCGGCATGAAGGAAGACGTGCGCAAAGTTCGCGAGATGGTGGAACTGCCGATGCGCCACCCCGAGCTTTTCGAGCGGTTGGGCATCGAGCCACCGAGAGGGCTGTTGTTGTTCGGGCCGCCCGGCACCGGCAAGACGCTGCTGGCGAAGGCAGTTGCGAACGAGAGCGAGGCGCATTTTATCACCATTGCAGGCCCGGAAATTGTGAGCAAGTTCGTCGGGGAGGCTGAAGAGAAGCTGCGCAACATCTTCCAAAACGCGGAGGAGAATGCGCCCAGCATAATTTTCATTGACGAGATTGATGCCATCGCGCCCAAGCGCGACGAGGTGGTGGGCGAGGTTGAAAAGCGCATCGTCGCGCAGCTCCTCGCGTCGATGGACGGGTTGAAGAGCCGCGGGCAAGTGACGGTGATAGCGGCGACGAACCGGCAGAACGCGTTAGACCCCGCACTCCGCCGTCCAGGCCGCTTCGACCGCGAGATAGAAATCGGCGCGCCCGACCGCAACGGCCGCAAGGAAATACTCCAGATTCACACGCGCGGAATGCCTCTAGAGAAGGATGTTTCGCTTGACGAGTTGGCGGCCGTGACTCACGGTTTTGTTGGCGCCGACTTGCAGGCGTTGTGCAAGGAGTCGGCGATGAAGGCCTTGCGCCGTTTATTGCCGAAAATAGATTTGGAGAAGGAAATCCCGCCCGAGATTCTTGAGGAACTCAAGATAACCAAGGACGATTTTCACGACGCGTTGCGCGAAATCCAGCCTAGTGCGTTGCGCGAGGTTTACATCGAGGTGCCGAACGTAAAGTGGGAGCAGATAGGCGGGCTCGAGGCCGCCAAGCGCGAGTTGAAGGAAGCCGTGGAGCTACCGCTCAAGCGGCCCGAGGTATTCAAGCGCATGGGCATTCGGCCTGTTCGGGGCATCATAATGTACGGCCCGCCGGGCACTGGCAAGACGCTGTTGGCGAAGGCGGTTGCCACCGAGAGCGAGGCGAACTTCATCGCAGTGCGCGGCCCCGAGCTAGTCAACAAGTGGGTGGGTGAGAGTGAGAAGGGCTTGCGCGAAGTTTTCCGCAAGGCGCGCCAGTCGGCGCCTACGATAATTTTCTTCGACGAGATTGATGCCATCGCGGCTTCGCGCCTCGGCGGCGAGGAGGGTTACTCGCAAGTTTCCGACAACATGGTGAACACGCTGCTAGCCGAGATGGATGGGCTGCAGAACTTAAAGGACGTCGTGGTCGTAGCCGCGACTAACCGCATTGACATCGTAGATCGCGCGCTCTTGCGGCCGGGACGGTTTGATAAGCTAATACTCATTCCTTCGCCGGACGACAAGGCGCGGCTTGAGATACTGAAGGTGCACACGCGTGGCATGAAGCTCGCGAAAGGCGTGAACCTCGCCGACTTGGCGAAACGCACGCAAGGCTACAGCGGCGCGGACTTGGAAGGGTTGTGCCGCGAGGCGGCGATGATTGCATTGCGCGAAAACATCGAGGCGCGCGAGATTGACCACAAGCATTTCGAGCGCGCGCTTGAATCCGTCGGGCCGACGCTCGCACAGCACAAGCCTCGCGAAGCTAACGTGGCTTACTCGTAAGGTGTAACTTATGAACTTGCGCGTTTTCGCAACCGTCCTTGCGGTGCTCACGGCAGGCGCGCTTGCCGCCTATGGCTTCGGCCCGGCGCTGGAACAGTCTTCCGGGTGGATAGGGTTTTTTGCGAGCTTCTGGCGGCTCGAGGCAATCGCCCTCGCCGCTTCCATCGCCGCGTCGTTCGCGTGGCCGCACGTTCGCGGGCTGCGCAAAGGCGACAAGGCGGTTGCAGTCGTAACGCGCACGCGCCACGCTGCGGGAGGCAGGCTGGCGGAATGCTTTACCGTGCCCGTCGTATTGCTGGACGCTGGCCGCAAGGGCAGCCGCGTCGCGGCGGCAATGCCCGACGGAACCGTCGAGTACGCCGTCGTCTCGAGTTACGGTGGCGTGTTCTCCGCGGCAACAGTAATGGTTTCGGACGCAGAGCTCAAAGTTTCCAAAGTTGATTGAATGGACTTCGAAGAGTTTTCGCACGTAGTCATTTCCGTCGTCACGGTTTCAGTGGCGTTCGCCATAGCAATAACAGGTTCGCTCGACGTATCGCGCGAGTTCGCCAGCACATTCGTCGAAGTGCTAATCACGGTGGGCGCGGGCTTCGTGCTGCACGAGCTTGCGCACAAGTACGCCGCCCAGCGTTACGGCGCGATAGCGATATACCGCGCGTGGACTGCCGGCCTTGCGCTTGCAGTAGTGCTGGCAGTTGCGTTCGGCTTCGTTTTCGCCGCGCCCGGCGCGGTTTACATTTACGGCAGGCACTTGACGCGAGAACAGAACGGCAAGATAGCTATCGCCGGGCCTCTTGCCAACTATGCGCTCGCCATCGCCTTTTTCCTGCTTCTGCAAGGCTCGCCATCGGCGCAAGGCTTCCTTGCTTACGGCGCGCAAGTAAACCTGTTCCTCGCGTTCTTCAACCTCCTGCCGTTCGGGCCTCTTGACGGCGCGAAAGTGTACCACTGGAACCGCGCGGCTTGGGCGGCGGCAATAGTGCCAGCCTTCGCATTGCTGTTCCTGCTTTGAGGCGGGCCGCCTGCAAGCAAGCGGCGCGCTTGAAAAGCGTTGGTTTTAAATCCCGTTTGCCTAAGCTACTGGAGTGGTTGCAATGAGTTTCGTTTCAGACTGCCGCGGGCAAGTGAGTGCCGAGCTGCTTATCGTAATCGCGGCCGTGCTTGCGGTTGCCGTGATTCTCGTCACGCAACTCCAATCCACGGCTCAGAAGGGCAGCGATGCGGTCTCCACCCAGGTGGACAAGGCGCTTGAAAAAATCGGCTAGCGCCACCCGCGGCCAGGCGTCGCTGGAAATGCTCCTGGTGCTTGCAGGAGCGGCCGCCTTTCTCGCGATTTCATTAGGCGCATCCGCCCGCCTTCAAGAGTTCTCCCAAGTGAGCGTTGACTACGCCTCTGCACAACGCAACCTCGCAGCGGTTGCCGACGCCGTGGAATTCGCCGCCTTCTCCAGCGCGTCTCTCGAAGTGCCCCTCGAAAACCTTCCGGAAAACTCCACGCTGGGCTTCGACGAAAACTCGCGCACACTCTCACTTTCCTTCAACTCGCGCGGTGGGAGGCGCGCCGAACGCCGCGTGCGTGCGGCCGTGCTGCTGCAAGCGCACTCGCTCGAAAACGGTTTCCTGAAAGTGTTCCCTTCCCCGTCAGGCGTGGTTGTTCAACGCAGCGACACGCTTACCTCGAGGGAGTAGAAGCCTGTCGGGGCGAGCATCGTGCGCGCCGCCGAGGCTTTCGTGAAACTATTGCAGCTTTCCGTGACTGCCGCTCCCGCCGAGATTTCGAAGCAATACGCCGGGAAAAAGTTTTCGAGGAGTTCCTTGTCCATTTCCAATTCCATTCCGGTCGGGGGCATTTCCGAGTATTTTTCCCCCAGCGTTAACGCCGCGTCTTGCGCAGCGATGAACGCCTGTAAAGGTTCGCCTGCACTGGCGGGCAGGGGTGCAGAGAAGGCTATCGCTGCAATTGCAATCATTGCGATTACCGCTTCTATTGTGAAGACGAATCCCTTAGCCATTCGCGCACACTTCCAGCACGGTAATACCTTCCCCCGCCGCGTCGCCCCGCCACACTACGCGGTTGACGCACCCTTGCCTCGCTGCGCCGGTTGCCTCGCTCGCAGTCGCGTTCAACGCCCCTGCCTTCGCATCCATTTCCGCGAGTTTATTCGCGTCCGCCTTGTTGAAGAAGACCGTTGCGCCGTCGCACTCCGCGATTCCCGCGCAGCTCTTCACAAACAGTTCCGACGCGGCAATCGCGCTTTCCTGCAGCGCGGCGGCTTGCGCAGCGTGCGCCCCTACGGCGGCCTGCAACGATATGGCGTTGAAAGCCAAGGCCGTGAACACTGCTATTGACGCGGCGGCAACCACCAAGTCGAGCGAAACAATGCCTTTCAACCCGCTTCCTGCACCTCGCCGCCGTAATACACGCTCCCGCCCAAAGCTGCATCCACCCTGCATCCGCCCTCCGGAATGGTTGCGTTCTCCAAAAGTGCAACCTTGTCAACAATCATCACCAAGTGGCTTGCAGAAAGCGTTTCAACTATCGCGCAAGCTTCAATAGTGCGTGCGCCTTCAAGCTTTTCCTGCAAGCCCGACTCGAGGTTGCTTCCCGCAGCTGCCGCCGCCGAGGCGAGCACTGCGGCGAACGCGGCGTAAGCCGCGAGGCACACGAGCATCTCCAGCGATAGGGAGCCGTTCATCCGCACGTTGCCGCCACCCCGTGCGCGTAGTAACTGCAGCCGAACATCACGCCTTCAACCCCCGCGGCGAGCGCGGCGTCAACGCACGCTTCACACTTCAACGGTTTCTCTGCGTACAGCATCTCGCGCATCAAACCATCCCGCTCCAGTTCGCCCAACGGCCTTGCCGACGCCCAAGCGTCAATGCCTTGGTGCTGCGCTTCGATTGCGTTTTCCCAAGCAGCAACGAGCGCGGCTTTTTCCTCGCGCGCCAGCCCCGCGCCGCTGGCGTGGCTTAGAGTTGTTGCTAGCGACCGTTTCGCGTCCACCACCGCGAATTCTGCCGAGAGCACGCGCGCCGCGTCGCTCGAGAAACTAGCGCGGCCGTAGTGCGCCGCCAGCGTGGAGTGGATGCCTGCCGCCGCAATTACTATGCACGCCGCGACGAGCGCGGCGAACACGCCCCTCATTTACCGCCTCCCTGTAACGCTTATTATGCCCTGGCGCGTTAAATACTATTGATGAAAGCATCAACCTTCTGCATTGCGCTCGCGCTGCTGGCCGCATCCAGCGTTGCAGTCACCGAGCTATCCATACTAGTTTCAATAACCTTCAACGACGACGGTTCGGCTCAAGTGCGCGAGCGCTACAACCTTCTCTTGAGCGACGAGCGCGAGGTAGAGTCTTTCGAGAACTACCGCGTGTACGGCCAGAACAACATAGTCGAATGGCGGCGTTTCAGCTCCAACATCGGGTACCACCTCTCGCGCAAGGGCACGCCCGCGCGGCCCAAGATAACTGCGAGGCGGCTACCCAACATCGGCAGCCGCTCCGCGTTGATCGAGCTGGAGTACTACCTCGCGGGTGAAGTCGCGGTGCCGTCGAAAGTGAGTTCGCGCGTGACGCGGTTCGACTTCAACAGCTCGCTGCTGAGTTTAGATTATACCGCCGCGAACGAGTTGATACTCCCGCCGCCCATTTCCTTGCATTTGTCCCCCCCGCCGTCAGGCACTCTCGTGCGCGCATCCGTATCGCCGGAGCCTTCCGCGGTTGACGGCAACGGCGTGGAGTGGAGCGGTCCCATCACCGGCAAGTTTTCTTTCGTTTATCTCGTGGAACAGCAGTTGGGGGATGAGGTGAGCGAATATTTCAACGGGCTTTACGGCCAAGGCGTCGCTCTCATTCCCAGTGCCGTTGCCGTAGCGCTCGTGCTGCTTCTCGCGTCGTTCCTCGCCAACAAGCTCTTGCGCGAAAAAGCGTGAGTTTGGAAGGGACTGGCGCCTGACTTATGGCGAAACAAGTTTTTCTATCGGAGTGAAGTCACTCGGGCATCCTTCGGGCAGAGGCTTGAGTTGCTTGATTTGTTGGATTCCATCGCATCAAGAAGCAAGCTTTCGCAGAAAGACGCGAGAGAGCTTGGGGCTAAAATCAAGCGCGGTATTGCATCGCGCTACCGGACTGTCTAATAACTACAACGCCGATTGTCTTCCCACTTTGTTTTTGGCAGGCTCGGCTTTCGGCGTTCTCGCCACTTGCATTCTTGGCTTGGCTTCCGCGTAATTTTCCTTGAAATAGTCCGCCTCGGCGTCCTGCAATCCCAGCGCCTCGCCGAACGCTTGCGGCGGCCGCGTCACCGCGAGCGTCTCCAACGCCTGGCTGCCCGAACAGTGCATTACCGCCCCCGCCTTCTTCGCAGTGCCCTTGCGCGCCTGCCTCGCCGCCTTGCTGGCCGAGAGCTGGCGGATTATTGCCGGGAATGCGTAGCGCGAGAACTTGAAGTACCGCTTGCGCTTGCTTAGCGCGACGCCCGCAGTTGCGAGCGCGCGGTAGTACTTGAACAACTCCCAATGCCGGCGGCGTTCGATGCGGCCTTTGAACACGTCCGCGCGCGACAGGCTGTCGAACGCCGCTGCCACCTCGCCCGCGTCTTCGTACTCGACGGGAATGTTCTCTTCTATCCACCGGATGAAAAAGTCGAAGTCCACATCGGCCTCTTCCGCCGCCTTCACCGCGTCCCAATAGTTTTCCGCGTTGAATAGCTTCGCCACCGCGCGGAACACGTTGTTCTTCCTCTCGCGGCCTCCTTCACTGCCGTACTGCAAGTCTATCACCGCGCTGCGCAAGTCGCCTTTGCTTGACGAGGCGATGTCATCAACTTCCACAGCAGTCCTACCCGCGCCTTCCAACCCGTTAATTCTCGCAAGCACTTTCGCAAGCGTGCGCGTGTTCACGCCCTTGAAATCCACGAGGCTGCAGTTGGCGCGCAACGCGCTTATCTTAGGTTCCCACGCGTCGTTCGCAGTGAACAACATAGGCTGGCGCGACTCGCCCATTATCTTCAAGAGTTCCGGCACTCCCCCGCGGTCGAAAGCCGTATCCACGCTTTCCACCAGAAGCAGCCGCATTCCCCCGTACAACCCGCCGCTCGCAGCGTTGCGGCCGAACGTCTTGTGCAATGCCTCCTTGTTCCGCACGTCTGAAGGGCTGGCTTCGACGAGCGTCCACCCCATTTGCAGCGCAAGCGCGTGCGCTAGCGCAGTCTTGCCAGTGCCCGGCGGCCCTGCCAGCAGGATGGGCTTGCCTCGCTTGCCCCTGCCCCACTCGAGCGCCCAAGTCTTCACGAACGCGCGCGCCTCGTCATTACCCGCGCACTCCTCCACAGTCGCAGGCGCGTGCTTGAAAATCCACATGAGTCTTCCTAGCGCCGTGAAACGTTAATAACCTTATTTCACCCAAATCCCCATCATGCTATTCGCCCTCGTGGGCGCGCCGAACAAAGGCAAGTCGTCGTTGTTCAACGCGCTCACTTCCTGCAACGCCGCCGTGGCCGACTACCCGTTCACGACCATTGACCCAAACAAGGGCGTGGCTTACGCCAGCGCGCCTTGCCCCTGCCGCCAGCTGGGCGTAACCTGTTCGCCGCGCAACTCGCGTTGCGAAGGGGGCGTGCGCCGCATTCCCATTAACATTATCGACGTGGCGGGCCTCGTTCCAGGTGCGAGTGACGGCAAGGGAATGGGCAACCAGTTCTTGAACGACATTGCCGCGGCCGACGCGCTCGTTTGCGTCGCCGACGCGAGCGGCCGCACCGACGTGGAAGGAAAGCCCTGCCAAGGCGGCGAACCGTGGCGCGACGTGGCAATGGTGCGGGGTGAGCTGGCCGCGTGGTTCGCTCGACTGCTGGAGCGCCACTGCCAACGCGCCGGAGGGAAGGGCATTCCGGAACTCGCGAGGTTGCTTTCCGGCGCGAACGTTACTGAAGCACAGTTGAAGAAGGCCGTTGCGGCGGCAGGCTTGCAGGAAAACATTGCGGCGTGGCACGGCAAAGATTTCCTCGCTATAGCTAAAGAGCTGCTAGTTGCTTCCAAGCCGTTCATCGTTGCCGCCAACAAGTGCGACTTGCCGGGCGCTGCTGAAAACGTCGAGGAGATGCGCGGCGAGCTTGAAGGCGTACCCATTATTGCCACATCGGCCGATTGCGAACTGGCGTTGACGCGCGCCTCGGCGAAAGGCATTGTTGCTTACGACGGCAAGGCCATCCAACGGCTTGCCGCAGCATACCTTCCGCAAATCGACGCTGCGTTGGGCAAGCTCGAAGAGTTCCTGCAGCAGCACGGCTCTACAGGCTGCCGCGAGCTTGTCGACAAGATTGTTTTCGAAGTGCTGGGGCTCGTCGTCGCCTACCCTGTGGAAGACGAGCACAAGTATTGCGACCACAATGGCAGCGTGCTTCCCGACGCCATCCTCCTACCGAGAGGCAGCACGCCTGTCGACCTCGCCTTCAAGATTCACACGGATCTTGGCAAAGGATTTCTTTACGCGGTTGACGCGAAGACGAAAATGAGGTTGGCGCGCGACGCGAAGCTCGAGAGCGGCAGCGTCGTAAAGATAGTCAGCGCGCGCTAAGCCATCCGTTACTCTGCAAGTGGTTTGCCAACGCGCTGGCGTTTCCCTTGCGCGAAAGCGTGACTATGGCTTGGTACGTCACGCGCCGGTGGCCGTCAGGCACGCGCGTGCTAACGCGAGCGGTTACAATCCCGTGTCGGTGAGCAAGCAGGTTGGCATACGATTTTCCAAGCTTTTCCGAGTCCGGCAAACCCCGTACAGTGGCGGTGCGGCCTACTTTTATTGCCGCGAAAGAAAGCTTTTCCTCGCGCGTATAATACTGCGCAGCCTTCAACGCGCGCTCAAACGCCTGTTTGCATGCTTCAGCATTAGCCGGGGTGGCTGAAACCCCGCCAGTTCCAACCAGCATTCCTGTGCTCGCAACTTTCTTCGCGTCAGCCCACGCGTACGGGTCGGGAATACGGTCGTTCACGTGAATGAACGTGCCCCCCTCCTTCAGAAGGCGCTTGGTCTTATCGAATATTTCTCCAACTCCCTTCGGCCCGCAGTGGGTGATTATCGAGTCGCCCACTATCGCGTCGAAAGGCCTTGAAAGTTCGCCGTCGCGCTTTTCCCAAAACACGGCATCAGAATTCCGTTCAACAAGTTGCGCGTTCATTCCCTTCTCATTCAACAACCTTCGCACTTCCATTGCAAGCGTCTTCGGGAAGCTATACGGGGCGCCTATTATCAACACTCGCGGCCTGCCGCCGGCGTGTTCCGCAGTGCCCGCTACGATGGGCGCAATCGCCTTGTCGTAAGCCGGTGCGAAAACCCGTTTGAGTTCCGTAAGCCTGCGTTTTCCCACCGCGTTGGGCTCGAGCTCGTAAGTCATAGGCAACCATTTCTACCGCAACCGTTTTTAAGCTGTTGCCCCCCAAATTGCTTCAGCTGTTTTTCCCGTTTGACTGCCGTCGGCAGTAGGGAACCGCAACGAGCGCTGGCGCGCCGTTGCTTCCGGGGAGAACGTTGCTTGAGTTGTATTCAATGGCTTTCGACAAGAACTCGATAGGCAAGGCCGTTCACGCCGCCCTAGAAGCTGGCCGGGGCAAACGCAAGTTTACGCAAAGCGTTGACATCGCCGTCAACTTCGGTGCGGTGGACTTCAGCAAGCCTGAAAACCGCATTAACGTCGAAGTGCCAATGCCGTTCGCGTGCCGCAAGCAGAAAGTCGCCGTGTTCGCAGACGGCCAGACGGTCACCGAAGCAAAGGCCGTCGCCGACCTCGTCATCACCAGTTCGGAAGTAGCTTCTTACGCTTCAGACAAAGCCAAGCAGGCAGTGCTGTTGGAGCACGCCACGCTCGCCACGTCCCAACTGATGGCTACCGTGGGCAAGGCGCTCGGACCCGTGCTCAGCAAGCGCAACCGCCTGCCCAAGCCCATCCTACCCAACTCTAACTTGAAGGATCTTGTTGACCGCGCGCGCAGGGGCGTGACCGTGCGCTCGAAAGGAAAGAACCTTCCAGTCGTCCACTGCATCGTCGGCAAGGAAGACATGCCGGAAGAGCATATTGTCGAAAACATTCTCGCCGTGCTTGAAGCAATATTCCGCAAGATAAACGAGTCGCAAGTGTCAAGCGTGTTCGTAAAAACCACGATGGGCTCCGCGTTCAAAGTTTAAGGTAAATACTCATGCCGATATCAAAAGATGGAAAGAAAGCAGCCGTCGCCGAGTTGAAGAAGAAGCTCGCCGAATACCCCGTCGTTGCAGTCGCAACCCTGCAAAACCTTCCCTCGCGCCAGTACAACTTGATAAAGAAAAAGCTGCGCGGCCAAGCCGAAATAATCGTTGCGCGCACCACGCTCCTCCAGCGGGCTATAGATGAAGCACGGCCCGAGTTGAAAGAGTTGGCCAAGCAATTCTCCGGCAGCTCCGCGCTATTGTTCACAAAACAAAATCCCTTCAAGCTCTACCAAGCCATCAAGGCCAACAAGAGCAAGACTGCCGCCAAGGCGGGTCAAATAGCCCCCATCGATCTCGTAGTGCCCGCAGGCGAAACTAGCCTCGCGCCCGGTCCCGTGCTTACTGAACTCAAGCAAGCCGGCATCTCGGCCAGGATAGTTGGCCCGAAAGTAGTGATTGACAAGGACTCGCGCGTGGCGAAGAAAGGCGACGTGCTCACCGACGTGCAAGCGAAGGTGCTCGCCAAGCTCGGCGTCGAGCCAATGGAAGTAGGCTTGAACGTACTCGCAGCGTGGGAAGCCGGCACCGTGTACCTGCAAGCCATTCTCGACGTTGACGCAGATTCGTTCAAGCAACAGTTGATTCTCGCTCACCAGCAGGCAGTGAACCTCGGAGTTCACGCCGAGATATTCAACGCGACCACCACGCCCCTCATAATCGCGAAAGCGGCGCGCGCGGCCAACGCGTTGAACGCACTGGTGGAAAAAGCGGCGCAAGCACAACCAACGGAATGACGTTCAAGGAGGAGATTCGAATGGAGTACATATACGGCGCATTGCTGTTGCATTCGGCAAAGCAGCCTTTGACTGAAGAGGGCGTGAAGAAAGTCCTCTCGGCCAGCGGCACGCCCGTCGACGACCTGAAAGTAAAGCAGCTCGTAGCTGCACTGCAAGGCGTTGACATCGACGAGGCAGTCAAGCAAGCGGCGGTCGTCGCAGCGGCTCCAGCCGCTTCAGGCGCGCCTGCGGGCGAAGCCAAGAAGGAAGCGGCTCCCGACGAGAAGTCGGAAGCGGAGAAGGAAGCCGAAGCAAGCGCAGGACTCGCCGCGTTGTTCGGATGAACTAAAACCACCGTTCAAAGTTTCCCGCCCGTTTTCTTTCAAGGGCGGCTTAATCCTAATTCTAGGCCGCGCCACGGCGCGTTAACACCCTTCGTACGAAATTGTGGCTTGCAAAAGCTGGACGCTAACCTACTAAAAACGCGTCTTGAAGTTTTTCAGCTAGCCTGCGTCTTGCTGTCCGCCGGCTGCTTCACCAGGCGCGCGCGAGGCACGTTAATGGGCGCGCCGAGCCCAATGCCAAACGCCATCAGCGTACCTACTGAAGTGGTGGAATAGTTCACCGCCGTAATTACTTCCTCGGCAAGCTTCTCGGGCAGCTGCTTGTTCTTCCTGAAGTCCTCGACAGCATCCTTCGCCTGCTTCTCCCCCTCTTCCTCAATGACGAGCTCGCCAGCCACATTCAACTCGGCCACGCCCGGCGAGTACTCTATCTTGCTTTCGTAATCAATCTTCACGATTTTCTTCTCGTTCGTCACGCTCTTGACGTTAATATTCAAGCTAATGCCATCAACCGCGTTGTCCTCGAGGCGCTTGGCTTCCATTTTAGTTATCCTGCCGCCCAAAATCATCATTTTCAAACCACCTTAGCCATTCAATTGCCCTTAAACTATCAGAGGGAACGAGCCTTACGCCCGCCAGTTTATAGAGGCGGGCAACCTATAAAAAGCCTTCAGGAATTGCATTCGAAGCCAACAACCTTTTCTGCGCGCTCTACTGCTTGCATTCGAAGCCATCGCCCGGCTTCAGCACGACCGGCTCGCACTTCACAGCCGCCCTGACGCGCTTCCCAAAATCAGCCGCGTCCGCACCAATCTTCGCAAACGTATCGTAATGCATCGGCACCACGTACCGCGCCCGCAACTGCTTCACCGCAGTCACCGCCGAAAGCGCGTCCATCGTGTACGTCCCGCCAATCGGCAGCAACGCCACGTCAACATCTATAGCGTTCATCGCGTGAAACGCGTACGTGTCACCCGCAAAGTAAACCCGCTCGCCCCCGCGGCTTGCCACGAACCCCACCGGGTCGAAGCTCTGCGGGTGGCGCGCCTCCACCACCTCGACGTTCACGCCGTTCACTGTGAACGAATCGCCCACCGTCGCGGTAACGCGGTTGCGTTGCGGCACGCCCAGCACCGCGAGCGATTCGTTCGGCGCCACGACTTGCGCGCAAGTCCTCGCCACGATATCCCTAACGTCCAGCGGCGAGCAGTGGTCGAAATGCTCGTGCGACACCAGCACAAGGTCAGCCTTGCGCACTGCCGTGCTGTCAACCGCCGGCGGAACCAGCCGTTTGGCATTGTCAGACTTGCGCTGCAACCACGCGTCGAACACCAGCGTACGGCCGCCCAATTCGACTACGAACGCCGAGTGCCCCAAGAACCTTACGAACACGGCAAAACCCCCTCAATAAGTTCGGTTGGCAAGCCCCCTAAAAAACCCTTGCCCAAACCCATTGCTTCCGACAAACTAGGGTTTAGGACTACCGCGCAAAATGAAGATTGCTAATCGGACGGCTGCATTTTACCTCTAAGGCTCAACCGCGCAAAGTTAGGGTTTAATGTGCGAACTCAACTTCCAGTGCAAATCCACCAACCCTGCGTAAAGGCGTTACACTCCTCGAAATTCCGGCATCGGCACGGGGTACGCCGCCGGCAGTCCCACCGAACCCGCCCGCTC